>Ga0209098_1001112_pt1 | contig 26634 bp, 26 predicted proteins | sample AD_JPNHW1_MetaG_FD_184429 | JGI IMG/M metagenome (GOLD analysis project Ga0209098, IMG submission 184429) | Active sludge microbial communities of municipal wastewater-treating anaerobic digesters from Japan - AD_JPNHW1_MetaG (SPAdes) (version 2) | ecosystem: Engineered > Bioreactor > Anaerobic...
GAGATCGGGACTAATTCGGGACATAAATCTATGAATTTATAGCTATCGATAGTTCACCCATTCTCTTTTTCGGTTTGTCTTGTTTTTACAAAACTAACTAACTTTTCATTTTGCAAATCTAAAGGATTGCTATCGGAAGCAAAATGCTTAGATTTAAGTACTGAGCCTGTCGAAGTGCAGTTATTCTGAGCGTTCGAGGTTGCTTTTTTGCAACCTCGAATAGCCGAAGTATAACTTACTGCACAGAGATTTATTAAAATAAAACTTTTTGTTTCATTTATTTTTATATATTTTTGCAATAAATAATCGAAAAACTATGAAAAAAATATTCTTAACACTTTTAATTGCTGTTATAAGCATTTGTGTGTTTGCACAAAATAATTCTAATCAACAGAATCAGCAACAACAACAGCAACAACAAAGAACACCTGATATGCAAAAAGATACAGTTGCATTATTCCAGGGGCGTTTCGGTGGGCCTATTAAATCGGAAGACGCTGTAAAAGGCGATTCAATATGGCTGAATAAAGGAGGGTTAATAGTAGTTGGATTTAGCATGGTTTATTGGCAGGATACAACAATGAAAAAATTAGATGCAAAAAATAATAAGCTTACATCTGAAATGAAAACCGTATTACAAGGGTTAAAAGCTGAAAAAAGATTTGTTTTTGCAAACATCAGGATCTCCGGCAGCGATGGTGTTGTAAGAAAACCTACTTTTGATGTAATTGAAATGGTTATTGAAAAACAACAATAATTTTTCTAAAATAAAATAAAGAGGGCGCCGCGTTGCGGCGCCCTCTTTATTTTATTTTTATATCATCTTCTTTGGCTTAGTTGCCAGAAAATCCTTCAAATAAAAAGGTTCGAAATAAGCAGTGTCTTCAAATTGATTTCTTTCAAATTTAAATGATGCTAACGCAATCATCCCGCTTGCAGAATTATTAAGATCATCAACAATACTGGCATTACTATGTTTGGTAAGTATTTCCTTACATTTCTCTGCCCCATCTCCGAAAAAAATGATTCTATTTTTTAAAAGCAATTCCGAAAATGAATTTTCTGAAATGATCTCAGCAGATGTATCGCGAATAAAATTTCCTTGTGCATCAAATATTGCATTATAAACTTCCATGCGTCGTGCATCAATCATCGGACAAAGCAATACGTTATCGTCAGCTTTATTTTTTAGAATAAAATGCATTGCCATCGATTGCAGCGTATTTATTGCAATCAGTGGCTTGTTCCAGGCATAACACAATCCTTTAGCTGTCGATACTCCTATCCGCAAACCGGTATAGGAACCGGGCCCCATGCTTACACAAACGGCATCGATATCGCTATTTTTTTTTCCTGATGAATTTATAACTTCTGAAATAAATGATGTAATTACGGAAGAATGAGAATTTGCAGAATGCGATTCTTTTACAGAAAGTAATTTTTCGTTTTCGGACAAAGCAACAGAACAGACTTTAGTTGCTGTTTCAAGTAATAAAATGCAGGACATGATCAATCTGAAAATTATTTGTCTTCCGTGAAAAGAGCATCTTTATCAACTTTCTTAACCTTATCGCCATCTTTAAGCAGCTTGGAGATTGCTTTATACGGAGCAGTAATAACTTCCTGTTTTTCGGTTAATCCTTCCAGTATCTGGATATATGTATTGTCCTGAATGCCTGTTTTAACTTTTATTTTTTTCACCGTTCCTTCAGAATAAACAAAAACATATTCCGATGTTTCTTCACCTTTTTCTTTTAGTGTTTGTTTTTTAGTAACGGTTTCGAAATCGTCCCCTTCAGATGCAGTTTTTGATTTATCTTTTTTCCTGGCAAGCGATAATGAATCTTTCGATGTAGAATCTTCACGTGTAGTAACGGCCTGGATAGGAACCGACAAAACATCAATCACTGTTTCGGTTTGAATATCAACTGTTGCTGACATTCCCGGGCGGAAAGGTGAATATGCTGTATCTGTTTTTGAAAGCAGGTCGGTATAAGAAGAACGAAGTATACGTATCTTCACATCAAAATTGGTAACCTGATCAATAGTGGTGCTTGAAGTAGTAGAAGTAACATTATTTGCCGAGTTGGCTATTTCTGTTACTATTCCTTTAAATTTGCGATCGAGGTAAGCATCTACTTCAACACTTGCAGTATCGCCAATTTTAACACGTACAATATCATTTTCATTTACACTTACATTTACTTCCATTTCACTCAGGTTGGCAATACGCATGATTTCGGTTCCCGAAAACTGTGATGTACCCACAACTCTTTCGCCTTTCTCCACACTTAATTTAGAAATGGTTCCGCTTACCGGTGCATATACCGATGTTTTTGTAAGATTATCTTTTGCTTCTTTGAGCGATGCCTGTGCACTGATAACATTATATTCTGCTGCTTTTACACTTTCCTTTGAGCCTTCAACAGATGATTCGGCTACAGCAAAAGTGGATTTTGCCGCATCCCACTCTGATGCTGAAATTACTCCCGATTCGTATAATGTCTTATTTCTTTCATATGTAGCTTTTGCATTTACAAATTCTGCTTCTGTTGTGGACAGTGTTGACTTGGAATTAGCGAGATTAGCCTTGGAAGTATTCACTGCGGCAGTCATTCTATCCAGGTTTGAAAGATAGTAGTCGGGGTTAATTTTAGCAAGCAGATCACCTTTTTTAACCTGGTCGCCTTCTTTTACGTTAAGCTCAACAATTTCGCCTGAAACATCAGGACTAAGTTTTACTTCCACTTCGGGTTGAATTTTTCCATTAGCCGAAACGGTTTCAACAATAGTTCGTTTTGTAACCAGCTCTGTACTCACTTTTATTTCGGTGCTTTTACCAAGCCATCCGGCCTTTTTACCAATAATTACAAAAGCTATTAACACTACCAGTGCAACTAACAGATATGTGAATAATTTTTTTCTGTTCTTCATATTCTTACTAATTTTTTTAATTAAGTACAATCGGTTTTCCCATATAAAAATCAAGCACCTTCAACCTGAATACATATTCGTATTTCGACTGAAGCATATTTGATTCGGCTTCTGCCAGTTTGTTTTTTGCATCATCATATTCTGTTGAATTAAGCATGCCCACATCAAATTTTTGTTCGGCATATTTAAATGATTCTTTATAAGCATCAACCGATTTTGACGATGAGTTGTATTTATTTAGCGCTGCTAATGCGTCGGCATAAGCCTGCTGAATATCTTTATATAAAGTATTTTTTGTTGTCTGCAAAGTGTATTCTGCACTTTGAATAGCGATTTTTGCTTTCTTAATAGTTGAATTAGCCTGCCATCCATTGAATATAGGCAAAGTCAAACTGAAGCTAATGGATTTATTAAGATTATCATTGATCTGATCGCTGAAAGAAGTGTTTTCGTAAACTGTTTCGTATTGTGGAGAAAATACAGTATCTCCTCCACTTGTAAATCCCGAAGGTGTATAATCAGAAATATAAATATCTTTTAATTTTTTACCTGCCCCTGAATAGGATGTTCCATATGAACCCCGAAGTGAAAGAGTAGGGTATCTCAGTCCATTTGCAATAGCAAGGCCTATTTCAGAACTTTTCATTTTTAATTCAGCGCTTTTAATTTCCGGCTGTACTCCTGATGCATAAGCAAATATTACATCCGGCGTCAGAATTTTTGTAGATTCCTTGGGGATTTCAAATACCGGAATTTCAATTTCAAAATCTTTTACAGAAGGAAGTTCCAACATTTGTGTTAAAGTGAGATACGCAATATCTAAATTGTTCTGCGCCGTTACCACACTTAATTCTTCAGTGGATTGTTGGGCCTGTAATGTTAGCAGCGTTCCTTTTGATACAGTGCCGGCATCAACAAGTTTTTGTGTGCGTGATACCTGTTTTTCTGTTACTGTAACCTGATTCTGAGCAATAGCCAGTAATTCTTTACAATATAGGATTTGTAAATATGCCGTAGCAATACTTAATGAAATATCGTTTTTCATTTTGTCAAGGTCATATTTGCTCGCTTCCAGGTCAACTTTATTTTGTCTTACTGTATTTAAAAGCTGAAACCCATTGAAAAGCGTGATACTACTGCTAAGATAAAAGTTATCGGATTGAAAAGTGGATGTTGTATAATCATTGGTGTAAGTATCAATGGTTTTGCCGTAATTGTATGAATGTGTAGCACCGGCATTAAGCGATGGTACCAAGCTTAGTTTGCTCTGAGTTAAGTTAGCTTTTGAAATCTGTTCTGTTAACTCGAGTTGTTTTATGGATATGTTATTGGTAAGAGCATAATCAATGCATGCCTGAAGTGTCCATGTCTTCTGGGCGCTCAAGTAAGATGTTGAAATTATTACCAGTGATAAAATAAATATTATTTTTTTCATGCAGATTTTTTCAATAATTGTTTGCAAATATATTAGTTATTATTTTACAATTCAGCGAATTTATGAATATTATTCATTACAAAATATTTTCTCAAATAATACAGTTTAATACCTTTGTAAAAAACACATCAAATGAAACGCATATTTTTTACACCAATAATTTTGACACTTTTCATTAGCATTTTCCTGCTATGTTCTTTTAAAAATAATCCGTCTGTAAATAAAAAAATAAAAACGGGATTAATAAGTGATACTCTTGATGTTCTTAATTATTCCATTCATCTTGATATCATTTATCTTTCAAAAAAATCAATAAAAGGATATACCGAACTTACTGTAACCCCGAAAACAAATAATGTAAATTCAATATCGCTTTATTTGCTGAAATTAAATATCGATTCAATTACAGTAAACAATACAATAATACCTTCATTTGGTTACAATGATACTCTGTTACGATTTTCTCTTCTTTCGCCGATTAACATTAACGATACAATTTCATTAAAAGTATATTATAATGGAAAACCTGTAACTGACCCTTCAAATTGGGGAGGGTTTTATTTCAGCGCCGACAGTAATTATGCCTATAACTTAGGAGTAGCTTTCCAGGATGTTCCGCACAATTACGGAAGAGTATGGTTTCCATGTATTGATGATTTTATTGACCGCGCTACATATGATTATTATATTAGAACAAAAAATACCAAAACAGCTGTATGCGGTGGAACTCTTATGAATGAAACCGACAACGGCGACGGAACAAAAACATTTTACTGGCGAATGCATAATGAAATTCCTACTTACCTTGCTTCAGTTGCCGTTGGACCTTATGTTCCCATAAAATATACTTTCAATAGTTTAAATGGAAATATCCCTGTAAAAATTTATGTGAATCCAACAGATTCTAATAAAACTAAAAGTTCTTTCGTTAATTTATTAAATATCCTTTCTGTTTACGAAAATAATTTTGGCCCGTACATGTGGGAACGTGTGGGTTATGTTGCTGTTCCATTTAACAACGGCGCAATGGAACATGCCGCAAATATTGCATACCCGGCAGCCGCAATTGATGGGACTTTAGCTAATGAAGAATTATATGCTCACGAGCTTTCTCATCATTGGTTTGGCGATTTGGTTACATGCGCTACCGCTGAAGATATGTGGATTAACGAAGGATGGGCAACTTACTGCGAAGCTATTTACGTTGGAGGATTGAACGGATACGATTCCTATATGGCAAAAATAAAATCGAATCATTATTATTCACTGAACAACAGTCATATTGACGATGGCGGATATTATGCCATTTACGGCATTCCTGCAAGTATTACTTATGGCAGTACGGTTTATAAAAATGGTGGTGATATAATTCACACATTAAGATATTACCTGGGCGATTCACTTTTTTTCAGTACAGTAAAATCATGGCTTGTAGATTACAAATACAAACATATTTCAACTGATGAATTACGTGATTATATTACTGCAAAAACCGGAATTAATGTAAGCGATTTTTTTGAAGGCTGGATAAAAACTCCCGGGTTCCCTCATTTCTCAATAGATTCCGTTAAATATACCGGAACAGGAAATGATTATAAAGTTTATGTGCGGCAAAAATTTCATCACCGAAATTCTTTTGTAAATTCAAATAAAATTGAGATTACTTTTATGAATGATTCATGGCAAAGCTACGCTGAGAATATTGAATTTTCGGGAGAATATGGTAACAAAATATTTCATCTGCCTTTTGTTCCCACAACAGCTATGATTGATCTTAACGAAAAAGTAAGCGATGCAACAACTGATTATTATAAAGTTTTAAAAACTTCGGGAACATCAAATTTTCCGAATTCGTTCTTTTCGCTTATAATAAATAATATAAGTGATTCTGCTTTTTTCCACGTTGAGCATAATTGGGTTGCTCCCGATGCATTAAAAAATCCTTCATCAACTATTTTCCGTATTTCTGATAAACGGTATTGGAAAATTGATGGAATTATTCCACAGGGCTTTGATGCACAGGGAAGATTTACATACAACCGATATTCAAATGGGTTGGACAATAGTCTGCTTCCAACTGCTGCATCGGCCGATTCATTAGTCTTGCTATACAGAGAAAACACAAAAGACGACTGGCGTATTGTGAATTTTATAAAAGCCGGTACATCTGCCGGTAATCTTACAACTAATAATTTAATGAAAGGCGAATATACTTTTGGCGTAGGATTGCCAAGTCAATCGGGCATTACAGAAGATAATAAAAAAATTATTTCACTTGATGTATTCCCTAATCCTTCGGACGATATATTTAATATAAATTATAAAACCGAAGAATTTTCTTTAATCAAAATATACGATTCGTTAAATAAGCTCGTTTATTCTAAAGAATTAAATCAAAAGCAAGGGCAGCTTACTTGGACTCCGGGAAAAATAAAAAAAGGTGTTTACTATATTTATCTCTATACTGATGGAAAACCTGTTGTTTCCAAGAAAATCATATATACAAAATAAAACAAAATTTATTTTTTTGTTTTTGCTTACCCTTTTGTATCATTTTGGTAAAGCGCAGGATTTCCAAGTTACAGAAGCAAATTCCGATTGCATTTCACCTATAATCTTAACAGATACCATTTATGGTCCAACCAATGCCCCTGCAGGTTATGGCGCAACCAATGAATTTAATGATGTACTCGGAAATTCATATAGTTTCGAAAAAGAACATCATAGTGTTTGGTTTAAAATTATTTCTCCTGTTAACGGAAAACTTACGTTTGACATTATCCCGGTATGTATAAAAGATGATTATGATTTCCTGGTTTATAAATATTCAGGAAATGAAACAAATTTTTGTGATAATATTAAAAAGAAAAACCTGAAACCTGTTCGCAGTGTTATTTCCCGAAATGATAAAAGTATTGCCAGTGTTACAGGAATGAAAATGAATGCACCGAATGATTACATACACTCAGGACCCGGAGAGTCGTTTTGCAAATTTATAGAAACAAAACAAAACGAAATTTATTACCTGGTACTTGATAATGTTTATGAAAATGGTTGCGGGTTTACGCTTAAGCTGCACTATAAAGCAAATCCTACACCTGAAAAATCATTAAATATAACGCTGCTCGATAGCTTAAGCCATGAAATGATAAACGGAAATATTGAAATCATCGATTCATTAAAAAATAATACTGCCACTTCAAAAACCAATCTTGAAAACCCCGGCAGTTATTTTATGAAAGTTGAAAAATCGCATATCTACGAAATAACAGCAAGAGCAAAAGGATATTTTTCAAAAACAATAATATATAAACCCATTGATAACAGCGGTGTTGAAAATATAAAAATCAGTCTTCAGAAAATTGAAAAAGGAAGTAAAATAGTTTTAGAAAATATTTATTTTTACGGGAACCAGGATATTTTTCTTCCAGGTTCAAAACCCTCGTTAAATGGGCTTCTTAAGATGATGAAAGATAATCCTAATTTAAAAATTGAAGTACGTGGTCATGTAAACTGGCCCTACAATTATGGAGAACAAAATGATAATGGTTGGAACCTCACACTATCAACCATGAGAGCAAAGGCTGTATGCAAATATCTTTCTGATAATGGTGTTGCTGAAAACAGGCTTACATTCAAAGGTTTTGGAAATACGCAAATGGCTTACCCTTATGCCAGAACAGAAATTGAAATGCAAAAAAACAGGAGGGTCGAAATTGTAGTCGTTTCCAATGATGAATAATATCAGAATCTGTTTGTAGTTGTTGGGTTGAGCAACTTGTATTGTTTTTAGTAAAAAGTTATTAATAAATAAAGGGGAAAATAATTAAATCAGAATTTTAAAACATGAAAAAAATATTTTTGTTTATACTTCCCATTTTTCTTTTAACAGGATGTATTGATATTGTTGAAGAAATCACATTGAATGCCGATAATTCGGGTTCGGTAAAGTTTTATACCGATATGGGAACTTTGGGCAATTTTGCAATGAGCCTTGGCGAAAATTATATGAAGGGAACTTCTCTTGATCAAATAAAAAGTCTTCCCTCAACTGCTGCCGCATTATTGAAAGATGTCGACGGAATAAGCAATATCAAATCAACCAGTCAGAAAGGTTTGTATTCGGTGAGTTTTGATTTCAAAAATTCAAAACAGCTGAATGATGCATTATATAAATTGTTTAACCAGAAAAAACGTTTTTACGAACCTGCATATATCAAAATAAAAAAACATAAAATTGTCAAAAAGAATTACGCTCCTTTGCTGCGTTTATTCGCAAGAAAATACAAGGATCAATTAAAAGATAATAATGTTCTGAAATATATTTCTTATAAAAGTGTTTTTAATCTTCCTTCAGAAGTAAATAATTTTTCAAATAAAAAATCAACGCTCTCTGCCGATAAAAAAAAGCTGGAGTTCACATGTACAGCAGAAGATTTGCTAACAACCAATACGAATATTGGAAATAAAATAAAGTATTGATTATTTAATATTATCCTGAATTCAGAATCGGATTTATGGCGAAAACACAAAATGATTGGCTGATACGAACAGAATTGCTTGTAGGGGAAAAAAATCTCGCCAGGTTGAAAAAAACGCATATCCTTATTTGCGGAATTGGCGGAGTAGGTGCAGCAGCAGCTGAAATGCTCTGCCGCGCAGGGATAGGTAAAATGACCTTAGTTGATTCCGATACCATTCACAGCAGCAACCGAAACCGGCAAATACCCGCACTCGTAAGCACAGAAGGGATGCTTAAAACAGAGGTTTTACAACAACGCCTCCTCGATATCAATCCTAAATTAAAAATCACCATTGTAAATAAATATATCAAAGACGAAAAAATTACCGATGTGTTAACAATGGCTAAATACGACTATGTTGTTGATGCTATTGATACACTTTCGCCAAAAATTTATTTGATATATCACTGCATGCAAATGAAACTTAAATTAATCAGTTCACTAGGTTCTGGTGGAAAATTCGATCCATCAAAAGTTCAGATCGCTGATATTTCCGAATCATACAATTGCAAATTGGGTTATTACCTGCGAAAGAAAATTCATAAACTCGGGATTTATTCAGGGTTTAATGTTGTATTCTCACCCGAAGAAGTGAATGATAATGCAATTGAAATTACTGAAAACGAAAAAAATAAAAAATCAATTGTAGGCACCATTTCGTATATGCCTGTAGTTTTCGGTTGTTTCATTGCATCGGCCGTAATCAGGGAAATAATTGAAAAATAAAATCCAACCAAAAAATAAAAAAATGAAAAAGCAAATTTTAATTTCAGTTTTCATTCTACCCTTCCTCCTCATGTCCTTCGTCTCAAAGGATAAAAAGAAAATTAAAGAACCTGTTTTTAGTATTAAAACCATCGACAAATCTGTTGCAAAAATTACTGATTCGCTGTATGCAGGAAAATTTGAGGTATCAAATCTTTTATATCGATATTTTGGAAAAGATATTGTTAATGAAAATAAAAAGGATTTATTAAAAAACATTCAAATTGATTCATTGAATTGGCGAGATAAATTAGAATACAATGAACCAATGGTTGAATATTATTTTCGCCATCCTGCTTATCAAAATTATCCGGTTGTAAACATCTCATACGACGCGGCAAATCTATTTTGCAAATGGCTTACCGATAAATATAATTCCAATCCAAAACGTAAATTCAAAAAAGTATTATTCCGTCTTCCTACCGAAAAGGAATGGGAAAAAGCGGCAACCGGAAGCTTTGATTTTTCAGCATATCCATGGGGTCCCTATTTATATCAGAATGGTCATTTTATGTGCAATTTCAGAAGGATTGGCGATGAATGCGTAAAATATGATTCGCTTTCAAAATCATATCAGATAGATTTTGATTGCGGACATAATGGTATAGGAAGTTTATTGGATGCCGCCGATTTAACTGCACCTGTAAGCTCATATTTTCCTAACTCTTACGGACTTTATAATGTTTGCGGAAATGTTGCCGAAATGGTACAGGAAAAAGGTATTTCATGCGGTGGTGGTTGGAAAAGTCCCGGAGCAGATGTAAGAACAAAATCAAGAGGGCATTATACAAAATCCGCAACTGACCTTGGATTCCGTTACTTTATGGAAATAATAGAAAAGTAATTTTTTCTATTTCTTCAAATATTTTTATTATTTTGTTACCTGTTTGTGTTTATACTCATGAACGCTGATTGTTTATGAAGCAGGATGAAATTCCTACATACGAAATTCTAAAAAAGAAAGAAAAGAAAAGTATTGAAATTCTTTATCTGCGTTATGGACGTAAGCTGAATAATTATGCTATAAAAACATGGAAGCTTGATGAGGATACGGCTACTGACCTGGTTTATCAGACACTTTTTAAAACAGTTGACCGTATTGGAAAATACCATTTTGTTTCAGAAGAAAAATTCGCTTCGTTCGTATTTACATTATTTATGAACTTCCTGAAAAACAATCATCGCGACAAAGAGAAAAGAAAAGAATTCCTTGATGTTACTTATAACGATGACCTGGAAAACCTGGGAATATTTGATAAGAATGAATCAAAAGAAGAAAAGAATTCCAATTTTAAAATGACCTTATTACAACAGGAACTTGAAAAATTGGATGACTGGGAGCGAATGCTGTTATTATTACGAGCGCAGGATATGCCCTATTCAGAAATAGCAAAGTATGTGGCTAAACCTGAAGAACAATTGAAGGTTTATCATCAGCGTTTAAAAGTAAAGCTTACAGAAAAAATGAATGAAGGGTTGATGAAAAATATAAAACAAAATGTATAACTCAAAGCAACATATTACAGCAGCTCATTTCAACAGACTTCTGCGATTACATTTGCTTGATACCAGCAACGGGAAAGAAACGCAGAAGATGTTTGAAATGCAGGCAGGATTTGTTTTTTCAGAAAGCGAAACAAAAGAAAAATTATCCGGCTCCGAAAAAAGATTTATAGAAAAACTTGCATACGAAAAAAATTATGTTTCTTCAAATTGGTTTAATAAAGGATTTTTTACATGGATTTTTTCTTCATTATCTGTTTTGGTAATTCTTTTTATATTATGGAATTCGTTCATTACAAATAGCAATGTGGTTATTGCAAGACAGATGGAGCGATATAATTTTCCTGAAATTATTTCAACTTGCCCAAACAAAAATATCGAACAAAAAATTCCTTCACCTTTATCTGTAGCATTTTTTAACAAACCTGATTCAACTGTTACTTCAAGTGTTTCACCAAAACAAATAATAAAACAAGAAAACAATTCGTATTTTATTGATTATAAATTTCCTTTTAAGCAACCAAAAATTGTTTACAGTAAAGGAGAAAATATTTTTCTTAATCTTGATTTTGAAGTTAAATCGCTAAATACAAATCTTCCTGAAATATGGGGGGCTGCACAAGGAAGTAAAAAAGATGAAAAAAATTATTTTATTACAATCGACTCATTAATTAAATATTCCGGGAAAAATAGTGTGATGATCAAATGCGCTGAAGAAAAAACTAAAAATCGTGGCTTTGGAAATATTATTAATTCAATACCATCGGAGTATTTTATAGATAAAGATTCCATACAAATATCAGCATATATAAAAACAGACAGTATTCTAAAAGGAAGCGCCATGCTATGGTGTTCAGAATGGGACAGCAAACCTCATAACAATGCTATAAAATATGGTAATACTTATTCGCAGGGAGGAAAAGGAACAACCGATTGGAAAAAATATACAATATCGTTGCCCATTGATACAGCTGCAAATTCTCTCACATTTGGAGGATTATTAAATGGAACAGGAACGGTATGGTTTGATAAATTTGAAATTAAAATTGATGGTGAAAAAATTAATGACGTTGCCCCTGTTATAAAAAATCCTGAACCTAAAGAAGTTGAATGGCTGAATAATAATTGTATTCCCATTAAAACAATTGAAGCAGGAAACGGATTTAATGATTTGAAAAAAATAAATGATATTATTGGTAATGCTCAAATTGTCGCCCTTGGAGGTTTTTCATATGGCAGCAGTGATAAATTATTAATGAAACAGCGTATCTCGGAATACCTGATTTCTGAAAATAAATTCAATATTATTTGTATTGATGCCGGAATGCCCGAAGTTTCTATATTAAACGATTATATACTCAACGATAAGGAAACAACATTACCGGTATTGGATTCGCTGCATTCCTGGATTTATAATAGTAAAGAAACACAAAATATTTTGCAATGGCTGAAAAATTATAACCATAACCGAACTGAAAAAATTACATTTTATGGAATAACTGCATCATACAATAATAAAGCTCTGAAAATGCTAAAAGATTTTGCAACAGCAAATGATAAATCATTTTTAGAAAAAATCCTGAAAAGTGAAAAACAATATGCCCTTTTGAAAGAAAAAATTCATTTACATATTATACAAAATTCATATATCGACGGAAAATTATCATTAAAATCATTAAAGAAGATAGAACCTTCGCTTCAGCAAATATCAGCTCACTTTGATAAAAATAAGGCAAACTATTTAAAAACAATATCACTTACACAGTACGAATGGCTAAAACAAATGATTGTGATTCTAAAGCAAAATATTACTCAATCATTAAGTTCATACAATTATTATTATCTATTCCGGACAGATAATATTAATTGGATAATGAAACAAAATCCCGATTCAAAAGTTATTATATGGGCAAACAATTCATTTGTAGGTAAAGAAAACGATTGGCTTTCAACCGGCAAATTATTATTCAGGGATTATGGAAATAAATATGCTTCTATTGGTTTTGCTACTGATAGCGGTTCTTTCACCGCATATAACGATTCCGTTTTATCCATTAATAATTTACAATCATCACCCAAAGGTTCCTTTGAAGATTATTTTAAACAATGTAAATATCCGGATTATATCATTGATATCCGGAAAAAAAATATTTGTGATTCTTCGTCAAATTGGTTAGGTAATGAAATGTTGTTTCGCCAGCTTTGGGCAACAGTAAATCAAAAACAATTCAATTATACAAAAATCACAGGTAAATATGATGCAATTATTTTTCTTAGAAACACTGAGCATTCAGAATGTTTCGACATAGGAATGAAAAAGAAAACCTCTCATTAATTTATATCATAACAGTATCCATGAGATTTCTTATATGCAGCTATAAATTTTATTTTTATGAAAAACTCTAAACTAAAAAACTTGTTATACAAATTATTTTTTTTGTTCACATTATTATTTTCTTCTCCTTTGATTGTTACAAGTCAAAATGAAAATGTAATAAAATGGATTGATGAGAATTCCATTAAAGTTAAAACCGTAAAAGCAGAGAGTGGATTCAATGATTTAATGCCATTAAAAAATATTCTGAAGGATAAACGTATTGTGGCTCTTGGTGAAGCCACTCATGGTACAAAAGAAATTTTTCAAATGAAGCATCGCATGCTTGAATTTCTTGTTAAAGAAATGGGGTTCCTTTATTTTGCAATTGAAGCAAATCTTACTGAAGCCTATGCTGTAAATGATTATGTAATGTACGGAAAAGGCGACCCCCAAAAAGCACTCGATGGATTATATTTCTGGACATGGAACACCAAAGAAGTAATGGCAATGATTCAATGGATGCGTAATTATAATAAAGACAAGGAAGATAAAGATAAAGTTCGTTTTTATGGTTTTGATATGCAAGTACCAACAGTAGCCATTTCTGAATTTTATAAATATTTGCATGAGGTTGATTCAACTTATGCAAATAATATTAATCCAGATGTGATCAAAATACAATCATTACAGTACCCAGAGCAAAAAGAAGCAAAAGAATATTTTAATAAAATTGAGAATATTTTATCTCATATTAATGAAAAAAAAGAAAGTTATATTGCTACCTCATCACCTCGAGAATATAATATTGAACGACAAAATTTAGTTGTCGTTTCACAATTTTTCAAAATGATGTCGGCCCCGAATGATACCGTTATTAGTGAACTAAGAGATAGTTGTATGAGCGAAAATGTAAAGTGGCTTTTAAATCTTGAAGGCAATTCGAGCAAGTTTGTATTATGGGCTCACAACGGGCATATTGCCGAAAATGATCTTGGTGCTGATAATGGAATTATGATGGGCGATTATTTAAAAAAATATTTTAAAGATAATTATTATGCATTAGGTTTTGATTTTTACACTGGTTCATTCCAGGCAATTGAAGAAGGTAAAGGATTAGTAGAATTTAATTACACACTTCAACAAAATTCGACAGGTTTCACTTTTTCAAAATCTAAAAATAAAATATTTATTTTCGATTTTGCTGATGCTGAAAAAAATCAAGATATGAAAAAATTCATTTATGATAGCATTCCATCTATTTGTATTGGCGCATTATTCTCTGTAAAAGATGCTGAAAAATATTATATAAAAAATCCACTTGCTACTATTTATGATGGAATAATATTTATTCGGGAAACCCATAGAGCGATACCTAACTATGATATAAATAAAAATAAAAATGCTATTGCCGATTTCGGAAATTTAATGTTTAAAATAGATGCTAAACAATATGCCGAAAAACAATTTAAATTTTCAGCATATATAAAAATTGGAGAGAAAACAACAAATGGTCAAGGTCAGCTTTGGGCAAGAGTTGATAAAACTGACAATTCTGTGGGATTTTTTGATAACATGGATAATCGTCCTATTAAATCAAAAGACTGGAAATATTGCGAAATTACGGGTACAATTGATAAAGATGCTGCTGCAATTTGTTTTGGATGTATGTTCATCGGCAAAGGAGAATTATATGTTGACGACATTGAATTCTCTTACCTGGAAAATGGGCAATGGATTCCTATAGCTTTACCTGACTCAACATTTGAAAAGTATCTTATAAATACAAAACCTGATGATTGGAAAATTTATGATGAAAACTATAAAATTTTAGTTACCAATAAAACATCACACCAGGGAGAAAAATGTATTGAATTTGAGAGATAAAAATTCTTTTTACAAGAATATTATCTTTTATAACATGATAATTGTTTTAGTTTCGCATATTTCCAATATGCCGCTTTTGCCGAAATACAGGCAATACGGAAACCATATGCGCCATCTAAAAATCCGGCAAGTAAAAAATAATTGCGGATGAATTTTATTATAGGACTGAAAATAAAATTTAGAGGAAAAACTTTTTTTCCTTTTCCAAATAGATCCTGAGCAGCTAAATCGGAGAATTTACGGGCCTGTGCAATGTGTTCTTCTTTATTGTAGTATGTGTAGTGATTACAATTCCCTTTTAATAAAACTTCCGGAATATTTTTTTCATTGATCAATGTTTCATGAATAGTACCAATCCATTTCGAATTGGTTCGGTTGAAAATCCTGAGTTTGATATCGGGATACCAACCACCGTACTTTATCCACTTTCCGCAATAATTCGTTAAGCGATTTATTTTATAATAAATTTCTTTGTCTTGCTGTTTCGCTTCTTTTATTGATTGAATTAATTCAGATGAAAGTTCTTCGTCAGCATCGAGCGAAAATATCCAGTCATAGAGGGCTTGCTGGTTTGCAAAATTCTTTTGTTCGGAATATCCTAGCCAGGATTGTTTAATAAAATTTACATTGAATGTTTTGCAAATTTCTTCTGTTTTGTCGGTGCTTCCCGAATCAACAATAACAATATCGTCGGCTATTTCCTTTACAGAATTAAGGCAACGGGCAATGTTACGTTCTTCATTAAAAGTTATTATTACAACCGACAAATTTTTCATAATGAAAATAAATTCATTTTGAATTTGGGCTAAAAGCCCATCATATTTTATTTTTTAATCCACGACCTAAAGGTCGTGGCAACTGAAAATTGTTTTTCTTATTATATGCGGCGGCCTAAAGGCCGCCGCATTATTATCTTTTTTATGCTTTCGCTGTTTTTGTCCAGCTATCTTTTAATGATGCCGTACGATTGAAAACAAGTTTTTCTTTTATTGAATCATAATCCACACAAAAATACCCGATACGCTCAAACTGGTATTTGGCAAGTTTTTCAGCGTTTTCAAAATTGGGTTCAGCAAAACATTTTACAACTTTCAATGAATCGGGGTTCAGGTTTTCTTTCCAGTCGTGACTTTCTTCCACTTCATCCGGGTTTTCTTTATTGAACAGCCTGTCGTACAAACGTGCTTCTGCCTCTACTGCATGTTTAGCCGAAACCCAGTGAATTGCAGCTTTTACTTTACGATTGCTTTGCGATCTTCCACTTAATGTTTCCGAATCATAAGTGCAATGAATTTCTTTTATCTCACCAGTTTCGTCTTTCACAACATGTGTGCATTTTACGATGTAGGCATATTTCAGGCGGACTTCATTCCCCGGGAACATACGGAAAAACTTATTCTGCGGAACTTCCATAAAGTCATCACGCTCGATATATAATTCTTTTGAGAAAGGTATTTTCCTGTTTCCTTCTTCAGGTTTCTCAGGATTGTTAAGCCCTTCCAAACTTTCTGTTAAATCTTCAGGGTAATTATCTACAATTAACTTCACCGGATTTATTACTGCCATTCTTCGAACAGCTCTTTTATTAAGGTCTTCGCGCAGGCAATGCTCAAGCAATGCAATATCAATAACATTATCGCGACGAGCCACACCAATGGTTTCAGCAAAATTACGAATAGCTTCCGGAGTATATCCTTTACGACGCATACCGCAAATAGTGGGCATACGCGGGTCGTCCCAACCTTTCACCAATCCGTTTTGTACCAGTTCCAATAATTTGCGTTTGCTCATTACCGTGTAATTCAAATTCAGTCGTGCAAATTCAATTTGCTGAGGAGCAAATATTCCAATCTCTTTAATAAACCAATCGTAAAGCGGGCGATGTATCTCAAACTCTAAAGTACAAATGGAATGCGTAATGCGCTCAATAGAATCGCACTGTCCGTGGGCAAAATCGTACATCGGGTAAATGCACCATTTATCTCCTGTACGATGATGGTCGGTGTGAATGATACGATATAGCAAGGGGTCACGCATCATCATGTTGGTATGAGCCATATCAATCTTTGCACGTAAAACCTTAGAGCCATCGGGAAATTCGCCGGTACGCATTTTAGTAAACAATTCAAGATTTTCTTCAATAGTACGATTCCTGTATGGACTTTCTACCCCGGGTTTTGTAATTGTACCACGACATTTGCTTATTTCTTCAGCACTTGAATCGTCAACATATGCTTTTCCTTTTTTAATTAAAAGTACAGCATATTCATACAATTGTTCAAAATAATCCGAAGCATAATATTCCCGGTCGCCCCAGCTAAATCCAAGCCAGTGGATATCTTCCTTGATTGAATCAACATATTCTGTATCTTCTTTTACAGGATTGGTATCATCAAAACGAAGATTACATAAGCCATTATATTTTATTGCTGTCTCGAAATTCAGACATATTGATTTTGCATGACCGATGTGAAGATAACCATTAGGTTCGGGCGGAAAACGTGTGTGTACGCGACTTTCGTTCTTCCCGTTTTTTAAATCCTCTTCAATAATCTCATGAATAAAGTTGAGCGATTTTTCCGATTTTGTTTCCATAAAAAATATAAGATAAGCTACAAAAGTAAGATGATTTCATCATATCTGAAAAAGTTCAGTGAATATCTTTATTTTTGTATACTGAAAAAATAAGATTTATGGGATCAATTACTTTGAACGGAATGCAGTTTTTTGCTTATCATGGTTGCCATGAAGAAGAACAGAAAACAGGAAATAAATTCATTGTGAAGGTAAAATTTTCTTCCAACTCTGATGCTGCCGAAATTTCTGATGATATTTCCAAAACCGTGGATTATCAGAAAGTATATAATATTATTAAGGCAGAAATGGAAATAAATTCAAAACTTATTGAGCATGTAACAAGAAGAATCATTGATGCCTTGTTTAAAAATTTCCCTGAAATGGATAGCGCTGAAGTAACAGTAGCAAAACTAAATCCTCCGCTTGGCGGCAAGGTTAAAAAAGTTCAATATACTTTACAGCGAAAAGCAAAATGAAATTTTATTGGATTTGGATTAATAGATTCAATCATTGACATAGTCATCTGTTTTTGGTTGATGGCTACTGGTTAAGTTATTAGTCTTTTGTTTTTTGAAAATTTTTCTTTTAACCTTTTACCATAACCTAAACCAGCCGCCCTAACCCTAAACCTTTAATCATTTTTTACAATGGTTATACATCATCAATTTGTCATAAAAATATTTTTATTATCTTTGCCACTGCAAAAACAAAAAGGTCTCTTGGCCGAGTGGCTAGGCGCCGGTCTGCAAAACCGTATACTCCGGTTCGAATCCGGAAGAGACCTCAGGGAGCGTGTAACATATAGAATGAAAATTTCTATATGTTACATTCTCAAACACTTTGAAGTTTTGGCGTTCAAAGTTTTGACCTGTAAATTCAATGTTTTTGACTTTTTTGTTCGACCAACGTTCGACCAAAAAAACAAAGACAAATGAAGAAACCAATATTTCGTTTTTCCTTACGTACCAATAGAAGTAAAAGAAATGGTACGTTTACAATCTATTATTATTTCACTGTAAGCCGAATCAGCAAGATTTATAAATCTTGTTATATTGATATCAATGATCCGGCTATGTGGAATGAAAAAAAACAAAGAGTTTTTAATAGCTGCCCTGATTCTTATAATATAAATATACAACTGGAAAGCATTGAACTTGCTGCAAAAACTATCATTGCAGATTATTTCATTAAAAGAAAATTCTTATCAGTTACAGAGTTTGAAAGACTTTTCGATTATACCAGGATAAACAGCAATTCATTTTATGACTTTATAGAAAATGAAATTGCAAGTAACTTAAAAAATAAACTTGCAACGGGTACGCTTCAGACATACAATACTCAAATATCAAAATTAAAAAAGTTTAGCGCTACACTCATGTTTGAAGATATTAATATTAATTTTCTAGCAGCGTATGAAAATTATATGATAGATAAACTACATAATGATAATTCTACTATTGATAAATCATTCCGGTTTGTACGATCAGTATATAATAAAGCTATTGAGAAAGGTGTTGCTGAAATTGAAAAATATCCCTTCAGGCAATACCACTGGAAGAAACCTAAACATACCGATAAAAAGCAAAAGGCCTTAACTATTCATGAAGTTAATAAACTACATGAATTATATAATAAAAACTCATTGGAACGGAAATATCAAAACGTACTTACATATTTTCTCTTTGCTTGTTATACCGGCCTCAGATATTCTGATGTGAGAAATTTAAAATTTAAAGACATACAGGAAAACATTATTAAAATTCGCATGAAGAAAACATCAGACTTTGTAAGCATACCCATAAATGATAAAGCATTTGGTTTTATTGGCAGCGGTTTTGCCGAACAAAAAATTTTCAGAGTTTTAGTAGATCAACCTACAAACTTATATTTAAAAACTATTGCTAAAATTGCAGGAATAAACAAGCCTGTATCATTCCACTGGGCAAGACATACTTTTGCTACTATTTGTATTGAGCTGGGTTTTAAAATTGAGATAATAAAAGAATTGCTCGGACATACAAGTTTAAAATCAACACAAATTTATTCAAAGGTATCTGATAAGGTTAAGCAAAGCGAAATGATAAAATGGAATGATATATAAAAATAAAAAACCCGCAATACTGCAGGTTTTTTATTCATGCAGAAATAACATCTGTCATACCTGGGGAAATTTTGTTTTACAAAAATAATTATTTTAAATTTAATTAACTTTTTATTATTAAAAAAGATAAAATATCATGTACAGACAAAATTCCAGTAGTAATTCCCACGTAAAAAACTTAGAATAGTTGATTTTAAAGGAAAGTTTAATTTATTTTCTGAAAAAATTCCCATTTTTGTGTCTTTTAACCCAGCACCGCCCTGTATGTGGTTTGTCCGGACATTTTTTAAAAATTACCATATATGCAGATATTAAAAAATAAAAAAGGTTGCCAGATAATGACAACCTTAATAAATAAAAGGATTGATAAATTATAAATATCTATGTGTATATCTAAAATCCATTATTAATTTTTCTTGTAGTTCTTAAATATTGAACATTTTCTGCCATAGTATGAGTTCTACAATATTCTTCATCAGAAATTCTTTCATTATTAATATTAACCGAATTTTTTTCTGTACTAGAGTTATCAGGTTTCTTTTCTGCTATTCTTTCAGCATATTCAATAATCTCTTTTGCAATATTTTTATTTGTTACTTTCTCAATTCCGTGAAGGTTTCCGTTTCCATTGCATTCTACTATGTAAGGTTTATTGTCATTATCAAAATCTCTTATTATATCAACAGCACATACACCAGGCAAACCAACTGCATCGGCCGCATCAATAGCCATTTGCTTTTCTTCGCTTGTTAATTCAACCTGTTCACCAGTTTTGCTTATGCTGTAATTACTGCGAAAATCACTATCTAAGGCGAATCTTTTGTATGCACCTGCAATTTTTTTATCAACTACATATATGCGTAAATCAGTTTTAGGATCCCCTGAATTGATATACTTTTGAAGTATTAAGTTTATTTTGAGTTTTGATAAAGCGCCTAGTGTTGTACTAGCAGAAAGTTCATCATTTAATATAAAAACTCCAGCACCCTGACTACCAGTTAATGTTTTAACAACTACTGGTAACCCATCCAAAAGTTCAATGATAAATTTAAAATCATTAGGTTGATTTGCATAAATGCTTTTTAGAGTTCTTACCTTACAATTACTTAACCGTTGATGAGTCGCCAGTTTATTAGATGCAATTCGCAAACCAGACGCTTTACTGGTTGTAGGTATTCCCATATTTTCATTAAAGTGTTCGATCATTGAACAACCGTATTCAAATGCACCCCCTGCAAATCTGGGAATGATAACATCATAATCTTTTATAAGTACACGCTTTATTTCATTCTCTGGGCTTTTTAAATACATTCGGTCATGTCCCGATTTTATGGGGCTTATGTAAGCAAAAAAATCAGTTGGTGAGTACACATCAACTTCATGTTTTTTTTTCTTAGCTTCTTCAACTAGTCGTTTTATACTATAACTGTTTGGAGATGCTGAAAGGATTAACATTTTATAGGTTTCCATCTTTCGTTGTAATTTAAATTTATAATTTTATTTAATAACTTTACTGTTAGTTTGTATGATTCAATAATACTGCCCGTTTTTTTGTCCAATATCTCATAACAAGCAGTAATTATTTTTATATGGGAATTTTTTAACTGTCTAAGTTTTGTATTAATAATTTCCGGTTGTAAGTCATAAAAATATAGGTAATATTTTTTACCAGTGTATGGATTATCAATATAAAGTTTCAGGCGCTCTTCTTTCATTGAGTTAAAATATTTTACTGTTATTGTTTTCTTTATATTTTCAATATTTTAAAGTATTTCATTTGTGTGAACAAGCTTGTTAAAATCAATCTATTTTTTGTCAATTAGTTTTTGCTATTTCGGTACGTGATCCCATTTATTTTTGTTTATCATTAATTTTTATCAAAGGTAATTTAGTGGTCTCGTTTACGAAAGGACAGAAATTGTAACAAATTTTTATATGCTGAATAAAACTTCATTTTTCGGTTACAAAAGTTACAACCCTACAGCCTGTAAGTAACTTTTCATTTTTTTGGGTTGTTTTTTTAGTTACAAAAGTTACATTACTGAAAATCAACTTTGTAACTTTTGTAACTTTATATTTTAATAAAAGTTACTTATAAAACCCTTGCTATTGTTGACTTGTAACTTTTGTAACTTTTGTAACCATATTTTTTAAGTTAAATTTTATTTAAAATTTTCTCTATTAAATGTATAAACCTTTCCTACTTTCTCGGTATTTGAACATTCAATTTTACCGCTTTCGGTTAATGATTCATTAAAATCATTATGATATTTTTTATAACGCTTTGGATCAGTCGAAGCTTTTAAATTAAAATTATCATTAAGACATTCCTTTACCAGTGTTTTTGCATATTTAAATTGAACATTTTTATTTATACCTTCATGTATATCGGATAAAGTCAATTGTGTTGTTTCTTCATCGTGTAACATAAAAATTTCAGAAATAAATTCTTTGATTTCCTTTTCAAGTCGGCTTTTACTGGCTTCTTTAACCTGTGTGCCAAATTCTGTTTCAAAAACAGAAAAATCAAAACTCATTCGGGTTTTGTTTGTTTCATATTTTAATTTTCTATTTTTTAAAAAATGCAAAAATCCTGGTATCTCAGGTTTCATTTTTTCAAGTATATCCGGTATATCTTCATTCAAAGTATTTACTCTTATAATTGCATACCTGTTTTCTTCTTCATCAATACTCATGAAGTTTTTTTCATTATTTGAACAGAAAATTAATTTTGAAAACGTATTGATTTGAACAGGGTTTTGTCCTTTTGCTTCAAGCCATTGGTTTGGCTCTGTAGATAATCTTTTAATTCGTTCCTGGATTATTTTTTTCTCAGCTTCAATAAATGTTTCATCAATAGCAATTATAAGCTTATCAATAAAGTGAGCTGTGAATTTACTTGAAAACCTGTCGTTGTCAAGTATTGCAATATTTTCACCAAAAATTAATCTAAGGAAACGTAAGAAAGTTGATTTTCCTGTATTACGTTGCTTTGATACAAAACACAAAACAGGCAAACGTTTTTTAGGATAATAAAAAAGAAGTTGCAAATAGTCAAGCCCAAACTCATATAGATTTTCACCCTTCAGGTTATTACAATTAAAAATATGTTTTAAAAACATTTCTATTGTTTTCCATTTTCCCTGTTCAGGAATCCAGGTAACCGGATAATATCTATTATATAAATCGGATTTTATTCCGTCATGTTCAACTGTGTGAACTCTTTTATATTCGCTTGTGTTGTCAGGGATATTAGTAAACGTATCATATTTTTTAATTTGTTTCACAAACTCCCTGTCATTATTATAATCCCTCTGTATTTCTCCAATCGACCATACATCAATTCGCTCAGTCAATTCATTGTGTGCGTTTTTTTCTAAAATTCGTTTATAATAAGTTGTTCCTACCCTCATGTAGTTTGCTGCTTCTCCATGCCATGAAACAACAAGCTTTTCTCCATTATAATAATATTTTTTGTTACGATATGTAAATTCTTTGTTCTGTATAATATCTTTATACTGTTCATAGAAATTTTCAGGTTTATCAATATAAAAATATTCATATATCTTATTTGCTGCTATTGATGAAAGCTCTATGAAATCAAAGTATTTTTTATTTTTTCCGCTTGTGAATTGGAGCAACTCATTTTTAATTTCTTTACAATTATCTTTTTTTAAAATGATCAGGTCATCAAGTCCTTTTGCGGTTCCTTCAAATTCGCTACGGATATGAGAAAAATAAAGAGTAATTTCAAGTGGTGTACATAATTCTTTAAAGTTCAAAATACTTTTAGCAAATGAATGTAGACGCTGATGTAAGTCTTTGTTTTCGGAATACTCAATCTTTTTACAATCAGCATCAAATATTAATACTATGTTTTCAACCTGACAATTTCTTATTATTACCTGAATGTATTCGTCCAGTTCGTTTTTAGATTTATCCTTATAGTTATGAATACCTCCGATACCAATAATATCAATATCTAAATAATTTGAAGCTACAAAAGCTTTAAATTCGCCTTCAATAATATAAAGTGTTTTAATTTTAGTTTTATTGCTGCATTTGTTTACTACTCCCGGAGTCATAAAAGGAAAAGTCCCACTGTTTGCCGGCTGTGAATATTTATTTCCGTTAATTCCTGCTTTCAGTCGGGTCCGTGTAAACTGTATAAGTTTTTTTCCTTTAGGATATTCGCATATCGATCCTGTAGGCGTGAGATAAGTAATAACTATATTATCATCTGCATCGCTATCAAAAAATTTAATATCTCTGGGCGGATAATCCCTGTGAATAATTCTGAATTTATTTGCTTCCTTTGAAATGTTATAATCTGAAAGCCTTTGTTCACAGTATGTTTTTATTATTTCTTTTTTCATTTTACACGTCCTATTAATAAAATTTCTTTTACTTTCCACTCTATCATTTCGCTTTGCCATATTTTTATGATTTCTATAATGATAAGAAGCCCCATTAAAGGGGCTTCTATTAAATTTTAATTTTATTAAGTTCAATAGTTTTAGTAATAGTTCTGCGAAAACGAGAAAGGAAATGGAATGCACTTAAAAGATTTTCTCTATCTGTTTCCTGACATAATTCATTTGCATATAGTACACCATGTGTACAAACTCTATCAATGTGATCACATTGACATCTAAAATAATCAATGATTGTAAATTCTTCATCATTACAATCAACTTCTTTTTGTAATTCTACTTGTAGATCAGTAAAGAATTTTGTAATTTTGTCATCTGTTGTCATAAATGATTTTTTTAAGTTTATAAAAAATATTAATTAATTTTCCGGTGTTGGCTCACCGGATTTTTTTTGACCTGTATTCAATGCTTTAGACTTTTATGCCATAGGAAACTCTTCAAATTCAGGAATACTTTTTATTATTCCTTTTGCTTTTAGCTTTTCGTATTTTTTCTGAAGGATTAAAGCTCTTTGCATTATCTGAAGGCATTGCTTCATCACTTTCTTCTTTTTTTTCATAATTTTTAATTTTATTAATATTTACGTTTTATTTTATCAAATCTTGCAGACACAATTCGCTTACTTTTTTTAAATACATTGTATTCCCATCCCAATTTTTCTAAATCTTGAAGTATTTCATAAATTTTATATTTAGTATTTTCTTTTTGTGTTTTCATTGCTTTAAATTTTAATTTCTAATTTTATTTATTTTGTAAATAATCATTAATTGCTTGCTCAGTAATTAGCCCGTCCTTGGTGGTTTTTATGATACCTGCTTGCACAAGTTTTTTTATAGAAGCATGCGCTTTTCCTAGTCTTTTGGCTACTTGGTTAATTGTAAATAAAGAAATATTATTCCCTTTATTCTTTTCAAAATCAATTTCTACTATTGTAGTTTTGATAATTGATTTAAGTTGATCTGGAGTTGTTAAGATTATATCCATATTATAAATTTTAAATTATGTAATATTTTATTTATATTTGTTGTAAAATATTCACAAATGTATAACAATGTTTACATATTGTAATATATTTATTACATATTTTTATTAACTTTTTGTTAATATTATTTTTATTATGCAGAATTACATCGAGTTACAAATAAAAAAAGTATTAGTTGAGCGGAAAATGTCGATGGAAAAATTAGCTCAATCTATTAAAGTTAGTCGAGGCGGGCTAATAAATATGTTAGCTAATAATAGCATGAGAGTAGATACACTAATGAAAATTGCAGAAGTCTTAGATGTTGATATTTCATATTTTTTATCTGAATCAAAAAGCAAAACTATTGATATGGTTAAAGAATTGAAAAGGCTTTCATTTCCTCATGAATTAAGAAACGTAGTAGAAATTGACCAATTAACGAAACGTATCAGGGAACTTGAAATATTAGTAGACATAAATAAAACAGATTTATTTATTTCACAAAAAGAATTTTTGGAATTTGCAAAAAATATCTGGGAAGCATTAATTAATAATAAAGTTTTTAAAAATAAAAAAGTAGAAGGTGATTTTAGAGAAATTTTTTATTCTTGGCTGTATCGTATGCAATATAGTCATGAAACTATTGCCAATATTAAAGATAAAAAAATATATGAATTATTCTCGAAACTTATAGTTGAGTCAGAACAATACTGGAAAGAATTTTTAAAAGAAAAGGATAAAGAAAAATAGTAATCCTGTTCGACCAACGTTCGACCAGGCATATTTTATAACACGCTAAAAGCATTGATAACAGGGCAAAGCAGAAAAATGTTGTGAAAGTCGGAAGAGACCTCCACCTAAAACCACTGATTTCAGTGGTTTTTTTATTTCAAATGAAACGTATCTTGAAGATAAATGGGGTTTTATATAGTTTTGAATTTAAAATGGACTATTAAGAAATATTACAAAAATTTAATCATCTAAAATATCAATAATTTTAAACAATTCTCCAGAATATTCTACTTCACATATGTCTCCAATCCTTTTATTCATCAATGCTTGAGCCAATGGTGTACTAGCCCCCTAAATAGCTGAAATAAATTTGCATAAAAGGTTTGACACTTTAAATTTGTAAATTATGACAAAAACGAAGCGTCAATGGAGCAAAGAGCAAAAGCTCCAAATTATTCAGGAAGTC
>Ga0209098_1001113_pt1 | contig 26623 bp, 17 predicted proteins | sample AD_JPNHW1_MetaG_FD_184429 | JGI IMG/M metagenome (GOLD analysis project Ga0209098, IMG submission 184429) | Active sludge microbial communities of municipal wastewater-treating anaerobic digesters from Japan - AD_JPNHW1_MetaG (SPAdes) (version 2) | ecosystem: Engineered > Bioreactor > Anaerobic...
AAGTAACGCCGGCAGGTCCTACATTTTTTTGTGCACCACCATAAATCATGATATATTTGGAAACATCAACCGGACGGCTCATGATGTCGGAAGACATATCGGCGATTAATGGAATAGGGGAGTTGAAATCTTCTCTGATTTCAGTTCCATAGATGGTGTTGTTAGTGGTAATGTGGAAATAGTCGGCATCCGTAGGAATTGTGTAACCTTTTGGAATATAGTTAAATATGGTGTCAGAGGAAGAAGCTACGCAAATTGCATTGCCAATACCTTTAGCTTCTTTGAGTGCTTTTTTTGCCCAAACGCCAGTTTCCAAATAAGCAGCTTTCTTTTCCAAAAAATTCATGGGAACCATCAAAAATTGTGTGGAAGCACCGCCACCCAAGAAAAGAACTTTGTAACCATCCGGGATGTTGAGGATTTCTTTCCATAATGCTTCGGTTTCATCCATAACGGCTTGCCATTCCTTTGAACGGTGAGAAACTTCGATTACAGACATTCCGGTGCCTGCAAAATCTTTCAACGCTTCAATAGCTGCATTAATAGCTTCTTTCGGAAGGACACATGGTCCTGCATTAAAATTGTGTACTGTTTTCATATTTAAACGTTTATGTGAATAGTTATTTTTTTTTAATTGAGCGACAAAATTACAAATTTTTTTGATATAAACCTTATTTGTTTTTTTATTTTGTTTTTACTGAGTGAAGGGGGAATTTTATCCCAAAGGGCATCGTTTATTCTTTTCCTAACAATTTGAACATGTTACGTTTATAGGCTTCTACTCCCGGTTGGTTGAAAGGATTGATGGAAAGGAGGTATCCGTTAAGCGCGCAAGAAAATTCAAAGAAATAGATCAATTCTCCTAACGTGGTTTCGCAGATTTCGGGAATGAGGATTTGCAGGTTAGGAACGCCCCCGTCAATATGTGCCATCCGCGTTCCAATTTCTGCTGTATGATTAATCTCGGTCAGGCTTTTGGATTGCAAATAATTTAAACCGTCCATATTTTGTTCATCATAAGGAATGGCAACAGTGTGATGTGATTTTTCAACCGAAATGACGGTTTCAAATAGCTGACGTTCCCCTTCCTGAATGTATTGTCCCAGTGAGTGTAAGTCGGTGGAGAAGATCGAGCCGACGGGAAAAATACCTTTAAGATCCTTGCCTTCGCTTTCGCCGAAGAGCTGTTTGTACCATTCAATCAAGTAATAAAGCCGCGGTTCGTAAGCCACCATCAATTCCACTTTTTTCCCATTTTGGTAAAAATAGTTTCGGAAAGTGGCGTACTGCATGGCAATATTATTTCCTATCTTTTTGTTATTCAATAGATTATTTCTCATCTCGGCGGCACCGCGCAGTAAGTTGCGAATGTCATAGCCGGCAATGGCAATCGGCAGCAATCCCACCGGCGTCAGTACCGAATAGCGACCGCCGACATTATCGGGAATAACGAAAGTTTCGTAGTTTTCCTGCGTTGCCATTTGTTTTAATGCGCCTTTCGCCGAGTCAGTAATGACAACAATTCTTTCGCGCGCAGCTGTTTTGCCGTATTTTTTTTCGCAGTGTCCTTTCAAAATGCGGAAGGCAATGGCAGGCTCAGTCGTTGTACCGGATTTGGAAATGACTACCATTCCGTATTCTTTGTTATCCAAAACTTGCAGTAAATCAAATAAATAATCTTCACTGATGTTATTGCCGGCGAAAAGAACGGTGGGGAAGTCGCTGTTTTTATGCAAGTCTTTAAAATGACCTTGCAATGCTTCGATGACGGCACGTGCGCCCAAGTACGAACCGCCAATACCGATGACGACAACCACTTCTGCCCGCTGCTGGAAGGATTTTGCTATTTGGGTAATTCTTTGCATTTCGCTTTCGCTCATTTCTTCCGGCAGTCCAAGCCAGCCCAAAAACTCACTGCCTGCACCGTTTTGACCGATAATCTGTTGATAAGCTTTGCCCATCGATTCTTCGGATTGTTCCAAGATATCGTTTGGTGCAAACGCGCTAGCACCGTTGATGTTTAATCGTGTGGTAATCATATAGTTCAACTTTTGGTTTTAAACGGCAAATTTACATGAACTTTTTGAACTATTGTGATTTGATTTAAAAAAAAAGAGTAAATTTGCCGATTATTTCAAAATTGATTATATTGCTGGTAATGTGTTTTCGTTTTTTATAAAATTATTGTAAGTGGTTTATTTTCAAATATTAAAGATATGAGCAAAGATTTGTTATTTACTAATTTCATAGCAAGAAGAGATTTGTCCGGCGTAAAAAGTTGTCGGTTTTTTCTTCTTTTAACGATGTTATTGTGGATTGTGATAAACGGTAGTGACAATTTGCGTGCGCAAAGTTTAAAGAGCGGGGAGCCTCCGTGCGCAGGTACAACCATTCCCTATTACGAAAATTTTGATTCTTATCCTTCTGTCAATGAAGGTGCGGTCGGTGCAATTCCCTCTTGTTGGGGATTAATACCGGGCAGTAGTAACCCGTTTTATTATCCGCGTGTCAATTCATATTTAGCCGTGTCGGGTAACGCTATGCTGATAACTTCCGGTCCCGCTAATAATGGAAGTACAAATTATGTTGTTCTGCCTTCCTTTACCAGCAGTTTAGAAGGTCTTAAATTATCTTTCAAAACTAAAATGAGTAATGCGAGTTTAGGTGTCCTTACATTAGGTTATGTAACTGATATTAATTATGATACCACTTTTTCAGCCTTGCAGGTTTTCCCAAGTATAGTCTCTGCACAATCTTATCAATTCTCATTTGAAGACATAAATATTCCTGATGGTGCGCGCGTGGCCTTTCGCTGGACGGTATCAATTAACATTTCTATAAGATGCGCGATTGATAATATTGCCGTGGAATTTATTCCGTGCGAACCGGTTGATAATGTTGTCGTCAGCAACGTAATGATGACCACTGCCGACGTTTCCTGGAACCCTGGCGATGACGAATCCGCTTGGAAAGTCGAATATGGTCCGTCCGGGTTTGCCCTCGGTACCGGTGATACCATTCTGACCGTCGATACTAATTATATCACAATAACCAATCTTACCGGAAATCAACCTTACGACGTCTACGTGAGAGCCGCTTGCGAAGAAGCCAATCAAAGTGAAAGTTCGTCCGTTGTCAGTTTTATGCCCTATTGCAGCGTGACCGCTGATACCATTCATCTCTCTGCTTGTGACCATTTTGAATGGCTAGGCAATACATTGAACCGGTCCGGCGTTTATGTCGATACACTTCCCCAAGCCGCTACTTACTCATGTGATAGCATCGTAATTCTGGATTTGACCATTTATTCTATTTATAATCAATATGATACATTAATAATTTGTCAAAATGAATTGCCTTATTTGTGGCACGATACCACTTTTGATATAGGTACGGTTAGCAGCAATTTTGTCTTTAACAGACAATCTGTCCACGGTTGCGATAGCGTGGTGAATTTGTGCCTGTTCGTCAATCCAAGTTTTTATCAAACTGAAAATGAGGTGATTTGCCAAAATGACTTGCCTTATACGTGGCGTGATACAATTTTTGAAACGGGGACGTCATCAGGTGCCTACGTTTTTTCGAGCCAAACAGTGAACGGTTGCGATAGTATTGTGACACTGAATCTTACCGTTAATCCAAGTTTTTCCCCAATCGAAATTGTGCACATTTGCCAAAGCGAACTACCCTATACGTGGCGCGATACCACTTTCCAAGTTGGGACTATCAGTGCCGTTCATACGTTCTATCGCCATTCCCAATTCGGTTGCGACAGCATTGTTACTTTTGTTTTAATGGTCAAACCTACTTCTAATGAGGAGGTTACTTTGGATATTTGTCGGAGTGAATTGCCCTATTCATGGCGCGATACCACTTTTGATGTGGGGACAACATCAGGCGTTTACCTATTTTCACGCCAAGCAACTAACCATTGCGATAGTTCGGTGACGTTATATCTGAATGTTCATGATGCTGTGGAAGCAGCAATTACAGCTGAGATTTGCGATACCGAACTTCCTTATACGTGGCGTGATACGGTTTTTGAAATGGGAACGACTTCCGGCGAATTTCGTTTCAACCGCCAAACCACTCTGGGCTGCGATAGCAACGTAATTCTCAACTTGCGCGTCAATCCTGCTTTTTATCAAAATACAGCTGCTTCCATTTGTCAAAACGACTTGCCGTTTAACTATCAAGATACTCTCTTTGACGAAAATACCACTTCCGGCGATTATCGTTTGGTGCGTGTTACCCATTCGGGCTGTGATAGTATTTATACGTTGCATTTGACTGTCTATCCGATTTATAATGAAGAAGTTAATCTGCAAATTTGCGAAGACGCACTTCCCTATATGTGGCGTGATACCATTTTTAACACGGGAACCGCAAGCGGGAATTATACTTTTAGCCGACACACGCAAAGTGGCTGCGACAGCACCACCATTTTGCACCTGACAGTTTTTGAAACGAACCGCGATACAGTGATACTTTCTGTTTGTGAAAACGATTTGCCGCTGGAGTGGCGTAATCATGTGTTGCCGCGCCAAATGGTTTCCGGTTACTATACTTATTTCGATGTTACTCAAAATGGCTGTGACAGCGTTGTTGTGTTGTCTTTAACGGTCAATCCAACCTATCGTCAATCGGAATCCCTGACGATTTGTGCCAATGAATTACCTTACACTTGGCGCGATACCACTTTTGAAGTTGGTACACTTGGTGGAACTTTCTTATTTGAAGGTCAATCGGTTACGGGGTGCGATAGTACGGTGATTCTGAAATTGAAAGTCAATCCTAACTATGATTATGTCGAATCGTTGTCAATTTGCAAGAACGACCTTCCTTATACTTGGAATGATACCGTTTTTGCTGAAGGAACGACCACCAATACGTTTACTTTCCGCAGACAAACGACACAAGGCTGTGATAGCGTTATTACACTTTTTTTGATGGTTTATCCTGATTATCAACAAAATACAAGTCTGGTTATCTGTGCAAACGAGTTGCCTTATACGTGGCGTGATACCGTTTTTGAAGTGGGAAGCACGACCGGTATTTATTCGTTTGAGCGTCATACGATACATGGTTGCGACAGTCTCTTTACTTTAACGTTGGTGGTGATGCCGGTTTATGAATCTGAAACGTCCGCTTCAGTTTGCCAAAATGAATTTCCATATAGGTGGCAAGATACTGTATTTCAAGCAGGTACAATCAGTGGGACTTATTATTTGATTTGCCCGTCCCGTCTGGGGTGTGATAGTATTTTTACGATGCACCTGACTGTTTATCCGACTTATCATCAAACCGAAGCGTTGGTGATTTGCCAAGACGAATTGCCTTATACGTGGCGCGATACGACTTTCAATCGCGGAACCGCAAGCGGCGTTTATCATTTCAGACGTTCATCTCAATTTGGCTGCGATAGTTTGGTGTCATTAGCCCTGATTGTGAACCATAGTTTCTATTTAACTGAAAATGAAGTAATTTGTGATAACGGATTCCCTTACCAATGGCGCGATACAATATTTGAAACCAATACCGAAACCGGCGATTATACATTTTATCGTCAAACCGTGAACGGCTGCGATAGTGTTGTAACATTGCACTTAACGGTCAATTCGACTTATGACCAAACTGAAAGTCAGGTGATATGCCAAAATGAATTGCCCTATACGTGGCGCGATACGACCTTCCAAGTTGGCTCGTTAAGTGGCATTTATTCATTTTCTCGCGAATCATCTCAAGGCTGTGATAGTTTGGTAACACTCGCATTGACAGTCAATCCAAGTTATTTGCAGACCTATAATGAAGAGATTTGTGAGAATGATTTACCTTATCAGTGGCAAGATACCGTTTTTAGTGATGGAACGGAAAGTGGTGTCTATAGCTTCAATCACACTTCTATTGCCGGTTGCGATAGCATCATTGTTCTGAACTTGACTGTTTTCTCAAGTTATCAAGTTTCGGCAGAGTTGGAATTATGTCGTAATGAACTTCCTTATCAATGGGGCAACATCATTTTCCCGATTGGTACGACCAATGGTGATTTTACGCAAACATTCTTATCTCGCCGCGGTTGTGACAGTATTGTCGATTTGGCATTGATTGTTCATCCGGATTATGACCTTCACGAACAATTACGGATTTGTGAAAATGATTTGCCTTATACGTGGCGTGACACAGTTTTTGAACAAGGCACAGCAAGCGGGACATTTCGTTTTGAACGTATTTCGCAATTCGGGTGTGACAGTGTCGTAACTTTACATGTAGTTTTAAGCCCGAATTATGAGCAAAACGAGGAACTGATCATCTGCGCCAACGACTTACCTTATGAATGGCGTGATACGACCTTCGATGTTGGCACGCTCAGCAATCTGTTCGTTTTCAACCGTTTATCTGTTGCCGGTTGCGATAGTATTGTGCAGTTGAATCTGATTGTGAATACAAGTTATTATAATACTGATACATTGGTGATTTGTTCCGATGAATTGCCTTATACGTGGAATGGTTACGTATTCCCGATTGGTACTAACAGCGGGGATGTCGTTTTTTATCATCCTTCCGAGTTTGGTTGTGACAGTACCATTACGCTGAATTTGACAGTCAATTCAAGTTATGAACAATTCGAAAATTTAGGTATTTGTGCCAATGATTTTCCCTATTCGTGGCGCGATACGGTTTTTGCAGAGGGAACGCAAAGTGGAACATTTATCTTTAGAAGGCAAACTGCCTCCGGGTGTGACAGTATTGTACATTTAACACTGACTGTGAATGCTTTACCTATCGTTGCTATTTTGGGCGATACGATTATTGAGCCGGGAAGTTATACTATGTTAGTTGCTACTTTCGGAGTGGGTTATACCTATTTGTGGAGTAATGGAGGTCAAGGCAACATGATTAATGTCTCCCCAATGGAAGATACCTATTATTCCGTAACCGTTACCAATTCTGACGGATGTAGTGCCTCCGATTCTGTTTTGGTTACTCTGATTGATACCACAGGCATCCGTGACCATAAATTGGAAACGATGGTTCTTATATACCCAAATCCGGCTGTTCGCAACGTAACAATATCTGCTCAAAATGAGGAGATTCGCGAAGTGGAATTTTACAATATGTTGGGTGCATTGGTGAAAAAAGAGAGTGTCCGACAAACCGAAGCCGTTATTGAGATTTCTGAATTGACAAAGGGAAATTATCTTTTACGGATTATTTTCCAGAATGGCCATATAATGCGTGAAAAATTAATCGTTCAATAGGGTGGACATTAATTATTTGCACCGCGAACTTGTTACAACCGAAGATGGGTCTTACTCTTTGAAATTGTCAGATGTAGAAGAGCAATATCATTCCATTCATGGTGCACGGAATGAATCTATACATATATATATATTAATGCAGGCTTGAAGTATTGGTCTGAAAAAGCGGAAGTTCACATTTTGGAAGCCGGCTTCGGAACGGGTTTGAATGCGCTGCTGACGTTACAGCAAAACAGCTCACAAGTTATTCATTATGAAACTGTTGAAGCGTTTCCACTATCTATGGAAGAAGTGGTGATGCTGAATTATATTTCCAATATGGATGAGGAATCCAAACGGCAATTTTACGCCATGCACGCTTGTATGGCGGATAAAATCATTAGGATGAATGAGCATTTCTATTTTAGAAAACGAATTGATGATATTCGAAAGGTAGCGTTGCCGGAATCGCAGTATGATTTAGTCTATTTTGATATGTTCAGTCCGGATATACAACCCGATTTATGGCGCGAATCGGTTTTTCAAAAGGTGTACCGCTCGCTTAAAAATAGCGGGATTTTGCTGACTTATAGTGCCAAAGGAAATGTAAAACGCGCTTTGAAGGCTGTGGGTTTTGAGTTGGAATCACTGCCCGGTCCGCAAGGTAAACGTGAAATTACGCGCGCCATCAAACGCTAAACCGATGAGACGATTGTCAAAGCTCTGTCTTTGAAATGATTATGTATTTTTTAGAAAAATACATTTATTGAAATTCTTATCGTATATTTGCAACCCCGAATGTGTCAATTCATTATTAAACAATATTATCATGAAATTATTATTAATCAGCAATTCCACAAATTACAAAGAGAACTATTTAGACTGGTGTATGCCCCTTATTCACGAGTTTTTAGGCGATTTTACGAAAAAAAATATCTTGTTTTTCCCGTATGCCGTTGTTAGAAATGGAGCGACGCTGTCCGAAAGTTACGATGCAGCTACGCAAAAAGTTGAAAACTGTTTTCGCAACTTTGGTTTAAATGTTAATATCGTTCCCATTCATCGCGCTGAAAATCCAATTCAAGCGGTCAATCATGCTGATGCAATCATGGTTAGCGGGGGAAATACCTTTCATTTGGTTTATGAATTACATAGAAATAAACTCATTGAACCTGTCCGTAGAAAAGTGCTGGAAGGGACTCCCTATTTAGGCTGGAGCGCAGGTTCAAACGTGGCTTGCCCAACGCTCATGACCACCAACGATATGCCCATTGTTATGCCGGAAAGCTTCAAGTGCTTCGATTTCGTTCCGTTCCAAATTAATCCACACTATATTGACCCGTATCCGACAGAAGTTGAAGATAAATTGGCTCATGCCGGTGAGTCTCGTCAGGATAGAATTGAAGAGTTCCTTTGCATTAATCCCGAAACAACCGTTGTCGGTTTACGCGAGGCAACTGCCCTTTGGGTGGAAAATGATAAAATTACGTTGAAGGAATTTGACAAAAATCCATTTCATAAAGAACGCAAAATGATTGTCTTAAAACATCATTGCACTCCGCGTGAAAAAAATCCGGGGGATACCTTTGACTTTGCAATCAACTAATTACATGAATGACGGCATATCGCGCAGTTGTGCCTGTTTATGATTTTGAAAAAGAGAAAAATAATTATTGTTTCCTTGGTCGTAATGGTGGCAGTTGCCGCCATTATGACCATCTTTTACCTGATTGCTCCCGATAGTTTATTGAAAAAACTGATTCCTGAAAAAGAGCATTCAGGCGAATATATTCCCAATCAGGACATCGATGTTAAATCGTGCAAGGCTTTTTATCAAAAAGATTCCATCTATTCCAATTTTAGAAAGAACTTCCGATTTCATTATCAAGCCATCGGATTGGCAACCTTTTCGGATAGCAGTCGTGTAATTCTTATTTCGGAGCCGCCGCCCTATTTTAATGCAGATACTATTCAACAAATATGTGCACAATTTACCCATTTAGTAGAAGCAAAAACGCATAAAATTGGCTACGATGGCAGAATTACCGACCTCTTAATTGTGTTGGCAAATGCAACTGCTCAAAATGTGAACGGATTAGTTGCAAATCTTTCAAATGCAATTTATCTTTCTGATTACAAGGCAAATACACTTTCATTGCCCGTTCAGAAACCACGTTCCTATTTCGTAGATGATAACATTGATTATCAGATTACTCTATTCGAATTTAATGATTGGTTTATTGAAAAGGATGAATTGTTTGTGCAACTGCCCGACACAACGCATGGTTATACGGTTGAAAATCTGTTTCATGATAAGAAAACCGGTGTCTTTTTTAGTAAAATTCCCGGCTTCGTGGCTTGGGCTATCACAAAAAATAAAGATTTGTCCGAGCAACTTACTTATATTCGGCAATTTACGCTGGATGCCGACTTAATTCTCGGTGCCTTATCCGATTCTGCGACCTTGGTCATCATCGGCAGAGAACGACAAGCGACACTGACAGAATTGCCCCCGCTTAACGTTGAATCTATCCTCCTTTTGGCATCCATTAACGAAAAGGAATTGTCCCAAAGTTTAGATGTCAATGATTTCCTCGCGGGAAAAATGAAAAGCGGCAATGATTGGTGTCCTACTTATTTGAGTAAGGAACTGGAAAACACGGAGTTCGGTCATTTATTGACGATTACGGACGTACTATTGAAGGATTGGTCTGAAAATGGAACGATTCAGGAAAAATATTATCGCTATCCATCACCCCCTTCTTTTCCGTTTAGTTCCCCTTTGTTCAAAATGTTGGGTTTAAGCGAGTTAGTATATAATTGGAATACTCAAAATACCATGTATGCTATTGATATGGCGGGTTTTACAATCTACACCTTGAACCGTACCGGCTCACTTCCTGTTTCATATTTTAATTCTCCCGAAAGGAGCGTATCGGTAGGAAGCAGATATGAGAATCGGGCTTATAACTATTTCGCCACTTTAGGAAATACGGATTTAGCCCGTGTCGTGCAATATACTGCTTTGTATCAGTTGTTTATGGATAATGGAATAAGTTATTCCGGCAATATTCATTCCGCCTTTCCTGCCAATAAACCCTATCTGCTCCTTACCCCAACTCGAAACCTGTTGAATATCTTTAAGTCTTTTAAAGACAGCGAAATAACCTATATCGCCGATTCTGTTTCTATGAAAAATTATCTTTCTTTTCAAAACAAAATGATAAACAAACAGCTCAAAGCGAATGAGGGACGTTATCATTTCAAGTATTCCAATGTTCAAAAAGAAGAAATATACCGGAATGTATTGGCAGACAGTAAGAAAAAATTAAAGACTGATTTTTTTGAGATTCGGAGAATGTTAAATGCACTTAGCAGCGAGGAATTTGAGCAGTTGGCAAAGTATTTGTCTTATCCGCGCGGCATGCGAGCCATGAATCAGGCAACCTATCAAACGATGTTGCGTGCGCGTAAAATTAATATGCTTATGCGGACGCTTGGGAAAAATAATCTTTCACTCATTAATCTGGATTTGAATGATGTGAAAAATTATTACGTCAATCACTTAGCCAATTCTTCGGCACGCTACCTGAAGACCCCATCTGTTATCATAACTTACAATGATCTGTTGACGACGGGCGGACATAATATCTCTTCGGGAATTACGCGTGTCAATTCGTTGACGGGTTACAAACGTTCCAATTCATCCGGAGGGAGCTATGCGCCGAAGCCTTCAACCCAGAAATCGAATACGACCTCTCCGTCGAAAAAGAGCACCGGCACATCAATCGCTGCCCATAAGAAATCGGTCACATCACCTGCCAATATCCGTCCGCGAAGTCAAGTGATCTCCAATTCTCCACGTTCTCAACGCGGCTATTAGGGCGATTTTTTTCGATTTTTTTCCAAAAAATTCTCAGTATTGATTGCTATCACTTTTTTTATGCGCAGAATATGCTTTATTATAATTTTGTAATAATTTGAAAATAAATTATTTATAAGATTAGTTACTCTTTTGTCCGGATAAAAGAAATTTTATGGAGCAATAGTTGTATATTAAAAAAAAAAACTAAATTTGCAACCTCAAATATGGCGATCATAGCTCAGCTGGTTAGAGTGCCGGATTGTGGTTCCGAAGGTCGTGGGTTCGAATCCCATTGGTCGCCCAAAATAAAAATAAATCGAGACTCTTCAAACAAGCAAATTACGTAAGTATTTTGCTTGTTTTGATTTTTTGAACTGTTTTTATATTGCCTTACTCGGCTTAAAATAGTAATTATTCATCCATTGGTATCAGCATAACCGATTTGAATTCTTTTACAGAACGAAAGCGAAACAGAGCATCGTTATATTTATCGGGCAAATTATATAAAAACATACTAATTAGTTGTTGATTAATAAATGATAACTAATTAATTTACAACTAATTACTTTAATACGTCCAATTTAAACTGTTCAAAAATCGGATGTTTACATTTTGGGCAATTGCTACAAAAAGGGGATGTTGCAATAATTTTTTAACATGACCGAAAACCAAATCGTCGCAAAATTGTTTAAGATGTATAAAAAATTGACAACAAATTAATCTAAATAGAGAAAATATGAACACAATTGAAACAATGTTATCACACAGAAGTGTGCGCAAATTTAAGAATCAACCGATTGAAGAGAGTATGTTGCAGCAAATTCTGAAAGCGGCGTGCAGCGGTTCTACAATGGGAAATATGCAACTTTATAGCATTATTGTTACGCAAGACAAACAGATGATGCAGAAAATGGCACCGTTCCATTTTAATCAGCCTATTGCTACGAATGCCCCTTTGATGTTGACTTTCTGTGTGGATATTAACCGTTTTTATCGATACTGCGAAGCGCGTGACGTCGTAACGGATGCCTATAGTAATATGCATTGTTATCATTGGGCAATGACTGACACGATCATTGCCGCTCAAAACGCTTGTGTGGCTGCCGAATCATTGGGACTTGGACTCTGTTTTCTGGGGACCATTATCTTCAATACGCCCGATTTTATTGATGTCCTGAATCTTCCTAAACATGTTATACCATTGGCTTGTGTGGCAATAGGTTATCCCGATGAAAATGTGCCATTAACCGACAAATTGCCGGTGGAAGCTCTCATCCATACCAATACGTATCAAGATTATTCTGGCGAAAGAATCAATGATCTCTACAAAGAAAAAGAAGCTCATCCAAACACCATTGCACTATTGAAGGAGAATAATTTGGAAAACTTAGCGCAAGTATTTACTCAACGTTTTAAGAAAGAAGATAATGAGTATTTTGCGAGCCTTATGATTCAATCACTTGTGAAACAAGGATTTATGAAGTAATCATACTTATTTTTTCTGAAATATATTCTGATGCATCGGAAATTCTTTTGCTAACTCGCCGGAGAAATAGAAGTCGTTTCCAATTACTCCAAAAGTATAAACGCGATTTAAAACTTTAATGTGAGAACCTCCGCATTGTGGGGAAGGACTCGGCTTCGATGCGGAAAACCCGAGATTAAAGAGCGTGCAAAGAATGTCGGGACGGTCTGATATATCGTACCCTGCACGTTTCCATTGAATCATAGTCTGATGCAAAATACAGCCGGTGTAGAGATATGAATACAAGTGATTATGATAGTCGGTCAGCCGAATGAAGCGGGCATTTTCCAACGTGCCGGCACGATTGAGTAGGGCAGTGTCGTAGTCCAAAATATGCTCATATTCTTTTCCCATATAATGAACCGAAGTTGAATCTCGTAAATTGCGCTCAACGTGTGCTGCCGTAAAATCCTTAATTCCATTAATCCCAAATGAAAATTGCGATTGCACCGAAAGAACTTTTATCGGTCCGAGATAAGATTTGTATTTTTCTCTTTTTGAATTGAAAAGTCTGATCTGTTCACCAACGAGACAAGCAACGATCAAACGCGGTTCTACACCGGTCATTTCAGCTGCCTTTTCTATTTGTGCCTTATCTTTTACAATGGCAACCTTTAATGATTCCCACGCCGGCTCATTCAACCACGGAATCAGGTTTTTCGTTGTCTTTTTTGCTTCATATTTGTCAAATATCGCCTGCATTTCGGCTGCCATTTTTGGATAATCGCCCCCAATCGAATCCTCTTTTAAGTACATACTTGCAGCGTATAACATTCGCTCCACACCGTCAATTCTGTCCGTATTCTGTGCGGCTTCAAAGATTGCTCGCGCGTTATGTGGGTAATATTTACTTAAAACCGCTAAATCCATGTAATTCTGCATGGCTCGTGCAAATATTAATGAAGAATCAGTAGTGTTTGCAACTGCTTTATAATTAGCCAAATAACGGTTATTTGCGTCCACACTTCCACTGTTATTGGTCAGACCGAGTTGATAAATCGCCCATGCCCCCAATATGCACCCACCGGCAATGGCAAAAAGATGCACTAAAACCTGATAAATCTTGGTAATAATATTACTCCTTTTCCACGCAGTGAAAAAATTTAATTTTTTTTCTTTTTTTTCTTCCATTTGTCTCGACGAAAAAAACGCCTGTTCTTTTTTATTTTATTAATTATAAGTTACTTATGAATAGAAAAAATGTTTTTGCCCATTCATTTTTGCGGCGGCAAAAATACAAAATATTGTCATAGTTCTTTTGAATTTAAAAATAATTTATAAATATTCTTTCCAGCTTATTATTATCAATTATTAGTTGGATTTCAACTTCTTGAAGACTTGGTGAAATAAGTGCGATTTGGTTACTTAGCTAAAGAAAAAAAGTGTATTTTTGCGGGCTAATCGAATGAATGAAGAAAGAAGTTAAGTCAAAGAAGATGAAGAAAATTATATGTATCGTCGCGGTCGTACTCGCGGGTATTGCGGTTGTTTTTGGAGTTAAGCACATGTTGCCGTTCCCGCTGTTTAATTATGTACATGTTGCAGATGACGCGGATTGCGTAATTTATTACCCTAATTATAAGACATTGGATTTAGTCTATGGAGCGCAGGTACCGCAGGATGATGATATGCTCTATTGTTGCGCCGGTGCATTTACCGCCGAATGTTTAGATACCTTTTGCCATGAGAATATTCGTTGTAATCACGTGAGTGATGGGAAGTTATATGAAGGCTCCGATGAACCGATTTGTTCGGGCGTGTTCACTTTTTATGACGGGCGTGGCTATTTTGACACAGTGAATTCGGGAGCTTTGGAAAGGGCAGCCGAATGCAACGGAATGGGCTTTTGTCAGATTTTAATTATTAAAGATAAGCAGGTTGTTTGCGCTGACAGCGTTAGCAGAAAGTTTCGTCGTCCATACGTATTCCGCGCGTTATGCGAAAAAGACGGCAAATTATGTATAGTCGAATCAAAAGAAAAGGTCAATTTTTCCGATTTTGTCAAAATATTGAGTGCGCAGCACGTGACCTCCGCCATTTATTTGGATATGGGCGCGTGGAGTCACGCTTGCTACCGTGACAATTTCGGAACTGTCGTCGAAACCAATTCCAACCCAATTCGTTTTGCCTCCAATTGGCTTGTATTTAGAAAATGACAGTGGGTTTCTTTTGTTTGAAAAAAAAAGAAAAAAATTGAGTGGGAAACATATCCGCATAATTTTTTATGTAAATTTGCCACGTGAATTTATTTACCAAATATCAATATATAATGAAGAAAAAACTATTTATTTGTTTGATTATCAGCCTTCTTTTTTGTAATTTGAAAGCCCAATCCTATACTGTGTTGGAAAACAGTATGGAACACGTCACCGTGCAATTCTCTGTGGGTGATATTACTTCTGAAAGCGTGATGACCGAAAAGGGAACTTTTAGTCGGATATCTTTGCCCGACTGTCACCTTTCTTCCGAAGTTGGGAATCCGCAAATCCCGGTTATTGTGAAAATGCTGGAAATTCCGTTGTGCGATAATGTAACTTACACAGTTACCTATAATTACCATGAATATTCCGCCGCGGAGTTGGGTGTGCAAAACCCCGTCTTTCCGGCGCAACCCTCTTATTCCAAATCATATACCGGTCCCATTGATTTGATAAAAAATGATAATACCTATCAGACCGATGCTTTCTATGGTCGCGAGTTGGTGCAAATCGAAAAATCCGGCGTTCTTCGCAATATGAATATCGCCACGTTATATGTTTCTCCTGTGAAATATAATCCCGTTACGAACCGCTTCGGGATTTATGACAATATTATGATAACGGTTTTATACGAAAATGCTGATATTCCGGCAACTTACGAAATGAAAACCCTTCATGGTAACGGTATTTTCAATGGGTTGCAATCGCGAGTTATCAATCCGATTCCGCCGATGCACCGCGAAATTGTCAATAACGCGCCGATTAAGTATTTAATTGTGGCTCATAGCATGTTTCACGGGCAGTTGGACGAATTTGTGGCTTGGAAAAAGAGAAAAGGTTACTTGGTGGAAGAAGCCTATACCGATGATGCCAATGTAGGAAACACAACCACTTCCATTGCCAATTTCATCAAATCACATTATACCGATGCTACACCGGATAATCCGGCACCGACTTATGTGCTGTTTGTGGGCGATGTGGCGCAAATTCCAGCTTTTACGGGACAGTCACAAAGCGACCACGTAACCGATTTGTACTATTGCACTTGGACCGATGGCGACCATTTCCCAGACTGTTACTATGGTCGGTTTTCTGCACAAAATATCAATCAGCTAACCCCGCAACTTGAAAAAACATTACAATATGAAAAATATACCATGCCCGACCCGACTTATTTGGATAAGGCAGTTTTAGTTGCCGGCTCCGATGCAAGCTGGTCGCCAACACACGCCAACGGACAGATTAATTACTTGAGTCAGAATTACATCAATACGGCGTATGGTTATTCTACTGTTCATACCCACTTATACAATTCGTCAAGTCAGGCGGCTACCATTCGTGCGGAAATAGGTGAGGGTGTGGGCTATGCCAACTATACCGCCCATTGTGGGAGCGAAGGTTGGAGCGACCCCGCTTTTGAAACTTCCCATATTCCGGCGATGAATAATGCCGATAAATATGGCTTGATTGTTGGAAATTGCTGCTTGTCTAATAAATTTGACGACAACGAGTGCTTCGGCGAAGCGATGTTGCGTACTGCCCAAAAAGGAGCAGTTGGCTATATCGGTGGTTCTAACAGCACTTTATGGGACGAAGATTTCTATTGGAGCGTCGGTGTGCGTTCAAGTATTACCGCCAATAATACTTACGATGCCGCTCATTTAGGCGCGTACGACAAATTGTTCCATACTCATAGTGAGGATTATAGCGATTGGTTTACTTCCAACGGATCTATGATTGTTGGTGGTGATTTGTCGGTAGAAGCTTCTACTTCTTCCGAAAAATTGTACTATTGGGAAATCTATCACTTGATGGGTGACCCTTCCGTTAGCGCATGGCTGACTCAAGCGGAAACGATGACTGTGGTTGCCGATGCCGCTATGGTTGCCGGTGCGACCACCCTCAACGTGCAGGCTGTTCCTTACGCTTATGTTGCTTTAACTCATAATGGCGATTTAATCGCCGCCACCTTCGCCGATGTTAATGGCGCAGCAGTCTTGAATTTCAACGCTTTAACGCCGGCTTCCGATTATGAATTGACAGCCTCGGCTCAAAACTACCAAACTTATTTCGTTACTATTCCGGTAATCGTTCCCGAAGGCAGCTACGTTACCGCCCTCAATCCCCGCTTGTCCGACAATAATGAAGCAAATTATGGGGCTTACGTCAATTGGGACGTAACTCTGAAAAACTTGGGTATTGCCGGTGCAACAGATGTTTCCGCCGTAATTACTACCGATTGTGCCGATTTGACACTTGTGAATGATTCCGTATATTTGGGAAATATGGCGCAAAATGCAGAACAAGAGCTTTCGCAAGTTTTTTCTGCTCAAATCAACCATTTAATTGTAGATGGAACCGTGGCACGCCAAACTATTACCGTCCATTTTGACGGAAATCAAACCACCACCACCACCTTCACTACCACGCTCAAAGCTCCGAAATTTAGAAATACCATCGTTCAATATATTGAAGCCGTGGGCGATAATGACGGCAGCATTGCCCCGGGTGAAACTTGCCATATCACGATTACGACCCAAAACTACGGTCACGCGGATGCTTTTAACGTTTATTCCACATTATCAAGTGCTTATCAAGGTGTTACGATTCAAAATAATAACCAAAACATCGCCGATATTACCGCACAGGGGGCGTCCCAAACAACGTTCCCCGTCCTGATTGATGCCAGCGTTCCCGACCCGTTTATTATTCCGTTTATTCATCATATTTATGCCGGTCAATATGTTTATACGGATACATTATATCTGTTTGTCGGTAAGGCAATTGAAAATTTTGAAACCGGTGATTTTTCCAAATTCGATTGGAATAATGGGACTAATGCGTGGCAGATTGTCAACAACGGTGCTTTTGAAGGGACTTATTGTGCTTCGTCAAAAAGCGGTATCAGCTACCAACAAAGTTCTATTTTGCAAATAACCGTGAATGCGGCTGTTAACGACAGTATCTCTTTCTATCGTAAACTTACCGGCACCGATGATTGGTATACTACAAGCAATTTCCGATTTTATATTGATAATGACGTGGTAAGCGATATTACTGATAATGTGAATTGGGAACGCGTTGCTTTCCCGATTAGCAGCGGCAGCCATACCTTGAAGTTTGAACTCTACAACGGAGTATATTGGGGTAGCGCGCCGATTGCCTTCATCGACTATGTCAAATTCCCCATGTCCGGTGATATGGCACCGATCTTCATCGAAGAAAATGCACAAAATAGCTTGCACATTTTCCCGAACCCTGCCGTTGATAATGTGACGATATCGTTCCCCAATCAGAATAATCAGACTTACCGGTTGGGCGTATTTGATATGAATGGTAAATTATTGATTTCTAAAGAAATATCATCTTCTAATCGCGATTACTTGCTCAATATTTCCTCTCTTTCTACCGGATTGTACGTCATTTCTTTATTTAATGATAAGGAAGTTTATACCAAAAAATTAATAGTGAATGCGGCAGCCAAATAAAACTATTTAATAATCAATAATATTGAATAAATTTCTTTTCAGAGAGGAACAGATATTCCCATTTTGCGAGTCAATTTTGCACGGAATATTCAGCTGTGTAATCGGATTTTCCCAAAAAAGCAGCTCGATTTCCGGTAATGAATCTCGTTTAAATTTAAACAGATATGAATAAATTGAACGGCTTGAATGAATTTTGATTTATAATCAACTGATTGATAGAAATTTAGAAAAACACTTGATATGTTCCATCAAAAGAAATTTTGATTAACTTTGCAGCTTCAATTTTTTAGATTATTGTTTTACGGACTTCGCAAAATCTATAAGATTGGAGTAAAAAATTAAAATAGAAGTCCCATAGAATAATTTGCGAATGAAACGGATATTTATTGTGTTCTTGCTCATGTCGGTTTGGATGAACCCATTTGCTCAGAACTATTCTCCCAAATATTTAGATGGACACCTTTATTTAAAATTCAAAGACAGCTTTCCTATCAATTATGTCGTTAACGAAGACAAAACTATTGATATTCAATATTTTAAAGAATATCAAACGCTGTTTAACGAATATGGTGTAACGCAGATAACACGTCCCTTAGATGCTTTTCAAGACCCAAGATTATTGCGTACCATAGAATTGACTTTCAGTGAAATGAATGGGGTAGATGATTTTATCAAGGAACTTTCTGCTTTCCCGAATATTGAGTATGCAGAGAAAATTCCTTTGATGTTCCCCAATTGGGTTCCTAATGATACTTATTATGGAACCGTTGGCGGCTATAATTACAAATGGCATTTGGATATGGTGAATGCCGCGGCGGCGTGGGATTTGCAGCAGGGCAGTGCGGCTGTCAAAGTGGCAATTGTGGATAACGCTATCTGGGGCGCGCACCCCGATTTGCAGATAAGTGCAGCAAATTTATGTACATTTACTTCTAACAATAGTTACACGACCGGTTCTGCTTCGCCACCGTCCGATGTTGCGCAAAATGCGAATTGTACGCAAGAAGATCTTTTCACAAATGGAACTTGTGATGCTTATAATTGGTCGCATGGGACACATTGCGCAGGTTTGGCAGGTGCCATCAACAATAATAATACAGGTGTGGCTTCGCTGGGTGGCGGAGTTACGCTGATGGGTATTAGAACCTCCGAAGAGATGGAATACCTGAGTTTCACCGATGCCGGTGTCAATTGGGCTGCTAACAACGGCGCACACGTTATCAGCATGTCTTATGGCGGGTCACAATATTCGACTACCACTGCCAATTTGTTTAATACATTATATAATAATAATATCATTTGCGTGGCAGCCGCGGGTAACGAAGGCGAAGACGAAAACTACCTTTCTTATCCGGCTTGCTATGACGGTGTTATTAGCGTGGCTTCCATTAATAACGATGGGAAGCTGTCCTCATTTTCGCAATATGGTGCCGGTCGTGCCGACATCGCCGCCCCGGGCGGTTTTTCCGTTGTCAATGATCAGATTACACTGCCCAATATGCTGAGTACTACTTATTGCACCTCGCAACTCCTTAGAATTTACGGTGTTTCCACATTTGACGGGAAAAATTATGACGGAATGCAGGGGACTTCTATGGCATGTCCGATGGTTGCCGGATTATGCGGCTTGTTAGTGTCCGCTTATCCCGACATAACGCCCGCACAAGTGCTTGAATGTCTGCAATCTACAGCAACGCCACTCACTTCCGGCTCGAATCAGATTGACGGAAACGGCTATATTAATGCCGAAGCCGCTGTTGCTTGCGCACAAAGCTATGCTTCTGCCATTCAGGTTAATCCGCAACAACTCACCTTCGCAACAACGGTCGGAACCACCTCCATATCGCAAAGTGTAACGGTGACTACCTTCGGATTATCCAACAATATCACAATTACCACTGCCGCCCCGTTCCAAGTATCAAGCAATAACAATACGTGGGGAACCTCAATAAGCATGGTTCCTAACGGTGGTACTTTCTACGTTCGTTATCAGCCTACCGTTGCGGGAACAATAACTGGAAGCGTTACTTTAAACAGCGTGGGGGAAACCCCCGTTACCGTGGCTTTGTTTGGCACTGCTACGACTCAAGGCGATTGCGATGCCCCCGTCAATTTTACGGTTGAAGCCACCGATGCCGTTACTGCCGATTTGTCGTGGACTGCGCCCATGTCCGCTTCCATTATGGAAGATGTTGAATCCCATACGGCTTTTACCATTAATTCGCCCGGTAGCATCGGTTGGAGTTACGTTGACGGAGATGGTGCCAACACATACACATATAGTACGATCGACTATACAAACGAGGGCACCCCGATGGCTTTCATTGTGATGGATGTTACACAAACCTCCGGCAGCTTTTCGCTGACCGCTCACTCCGGAAATAAATTCTTCGGCGTACCCATCGCAAATGGAACCACCAACAATGATTGGATGATTAGCCCTGAACTGAACTTCGCAGATGATTTTACCTTCTCCTTTTATGCTCGTTCCGCCCATTCGTCTTATGCTACTGAACAATTTTATGTTGCCTATTCGACCTCCGGTACCGCGCAAGGCGACTTTACCAATTTGAACAGTATCACAACAACCACTACGACTTGGGCACAATATTCCTACACTGTCCCCGCTACTGCAAAATATGTTGCCATCCATTGTGTATCAAATGATCAATACTTCTTCTGCGTCGATGATATCACCATCGAAGGAAACGCAAATATTACGTATCGCGTCTATCGCGACGGACAATTAATTACCACGACCAACCAAACTTCTTATTCAGACGGGAACTTGCAAGGAGGCAATTATACCTATTGTGTGGAAGCCGTTTATGAAAATAACTGCGTTTCGGCTCAAGTTTGCGAAATCGTTTTTATTGAAGGAAATGACCCGTTCCTTACCGTTGATGATCATCAGGCGGACTTGAATGCCGAAAGTGGCTCGTCCGATACTATTCACGTGACTACCAATACCGATTGGACACTCACTTCTAACTGTGGTAGCGATTTTACAATCATACCTACCTCCGGTCATGGCTCTGCTGACATCGTCATTATCGCCAGTTCCGATAATCCATCGTTCGAAGATAGCATTGCTTGTACTATTAGTATTCAGGGCGTTGGCGTGAACAGTGAAACCATCGTTGTTGTTCAACACGCCATTATTCCTGTGTTTACGGCTACGCCGAACAATGTTTTATTGACGCAACAAGCTTTTGCCGCTAATACTTTCGATATCCATTCTAATCTTGATTGGAATTTACAGTGTAATGAAAGTTGGCTCGTATTGTCCAATGATAGCGGAACCGGAAATGCGACTATTACCGTTACTGCCTTAACCGCCAACCTCGCTACTACCGAAAGAACTGCCACCATTCATGCTGTTTCTGATTATGTGACTACCAATATTACCATTCGTCAAGCCGGTCTGGAATTATTTTTGAATATTACTACCGATGAGATTATAATGGGCGCGCCCGCCGGTAGAACCGCCTCATTTGCAGTACTTTCCAATGTTGATTGGACAATAAGCAATGATGCGGCATGGTTAGATGTAACCCCGTTGGCCGGAAGCGATAATATGACAATACAATTGACTACCAATAGCGAAAACAATATTGGCACGTCCCGCTTTGCCATGCTGAGCATCACTGACGGTACCCGTACCAAAATGGTTGAGGTTGAACAACTTTACAGCGTCGGAATCTATGAAGAAACTGCTGAACCGACATTCTCCGTTTATCCGAATCCTGCCAATCAGACCATTTTTGTCAATTCTTCGCAGACAGATGCTCATTTTTCTATTGTTGATTTATTGGGTAAAGTGTTGAAAACAGGGGTTCTGGAAAAAGAAAGAAATGCTGTTCCCATCGCCAATTTGTCTCCCGGTATTTATTTTATCCGCATAGATTGCAGGAACAAACAAAATACTTATAAATTTATTAAAAAGTAGTTCTTCTGTAAAATATTGACTGAATGAAAATTGCAATCATTGAACCGTTGGGCGTTGCTCAGTCCGTTTTAAAAAAAAAGATAATTGCTGCCATAGGAAATAAGCATGAGACAGTATTTTATGATGACAGACTTGAAGATGACGCTTCATTGGTTGCGAGATGCTGCGATGCGGAAATCGTGGTTTTGTCGAATATCCCATTCCGTACCAATGTCCTTAGACAGTGCCCAAAACTGCAAAAAATATGCGTTGCCTTCACCGGAATTGACCATATTGATACAGAATATTGTGCCGTACATCATATCGAAATTAAAAATTGTGCCGGCTATTCCACGGTAGCCGTTGCCGATACGGTTTTCGGATTATTGTTGTCCATTGCGCGCAACTTACCCGCCTGTGATGGTGCTTGTCGTGCCGGCGAGACCAAAAACGGTTTGATAGGATTTGAATTAGCCGGAAAGAAATTTGGTATTATTGGTTTCGGAAATATCGGGAAACGGGTGGCAGCTATTGCACAAGCATTTGGTTGTCAAGTATTTGCGTATACACGTCACCCGCAAGCGTGTGAAGGAGTTTCTTTTGTGGATATGCCTGTCTTATTGCAAACGTGTGATATTGTTTCCTTGCACGTTCCGTTTAATTCGCAAACCAAGGCGATGATCGGCAAAAAGGAAATTGCCATGATGAAAAAAACGGCAATTTTGATTAACACCGCGCGGGGTGGGGTAGTTGATACTGCCGCCTTGGTTGAGGCTTTGCAGCAAAACAAAATCGCGGCAGCCGGCATTGATGTTTTCGATACCGAACCGCCCCTTGATACGGAAATGCCTTTGTTAAAACTGAAAAATGTGGCACTTACGCCCCATATCGGATTTGCCACTTGGCAGGCTTTTGAAAAACGCGCCGACATCATTGCCGCCAATCTTGCGGGTTGGTGCCGCTAAATGAAGATAATATCCTCATATGCAAACGGTTAACTTATCAACTTCTTCAGGAAATAAATCTTCCGTTTTTATTTCTTCACAGCTATCTGATTTGGCTCGGCTTTTTAATGAGTTGCGCCAATCGAGACGAAGAGTGGTGGCAGTGACCGATATTGTCGTCAATGAAATTTATGGACAATATTTTGATTGTGAAAAGATTCTCATTCATGCAGATGAACAACATAAAACAGTAGATGAAGCGGTCAGAATTGTGCATGAACTGTTGGCGATAAACGCTGGAAAAGAATTGTTTTTGATAGGCATTGGCGGCGGAATTACGACTGACATTTGCGGATTTGTAGCATCTGTTTTTAAAAGAGGAGTCGATTTTGCCTTTATTCCGACCACACTTTTGGCAATGGTAGATGCTTCTGTTGGCGGAAAAAACGGAGTTAATTGCGCGCATTTTAAAAACATGCTTGGCGTAATCAGGCATCCCCACTGGATATATGTGAATCCGTTATTTCTTAAAACATTGCCGGATAGACAATTTCGCTGTGGCATAGCCGAGATGCTCAAAATGTTTATCATTGCTGAGGATAATTATAGAAATGCTGTTTCTCTTTTTTCCGATAAGTCGTTGGCTGAAATCATGGATAATGAAGAAACAAAACATCGTTTTATTTTGCTCATTCAGTCGGCAGTTCAGATTAAGTGTCGTTATGTGATGGAAGATGAATTTGATACAGGCAATCGGCGGTTGTTGAATTTGGGACACACCTTTGCGCATGCCTTGGAGCATTGTACTTCAGAACTATTTCACGGGGAGGCTGTTGCAATAGGAATGATTTTATCGGCAAAATTGGCTCAATCGCCTTGTGTATCAGTTTTGAAAGAAGATTTTGTAAAATGTGGTTTGCCGATTGATATTCCTTTCCATCTTGATAAGAAGAAATTTTTAGATGCAATGTGGCTGGATAAGAAAAATGATGGGGAAACGATTACTTGTGTTTTGTTGCATGATATAAAAAATGTATCTGTTTCAACGCTTGATACAGATACACTTTATAAAATTTTGTAATCAATAATCTTTTATTTTGGTTTTGTGCATTTTACTCCATCGTTATTTCGGATGGCACTTCTTTTGAATTTCTTTTCAATGCTGTAGTATTCAGCAATTTGTTTGGCAGAAAGAATAGTGCTGATGTCTTTAAAAAAAGTCTCTTCCGCGTCTAATACTTTTCTTTTTGTGTTAAAATGGGCTTTATAGTATGTCGTTATTTGCGTTTCTGTCAGGTATTGAATACTGTCTCTTGACAAGCGTTGGGGAATGCCGGCTTCGTTGCGCATTTCTCGCTGTGATTTATATGCTTGATATTCTGCATCTTCCATTTTTTGATAGGCTTGCCAAAATGGGGTTGCCTGATTTTCGGCTAAGGTGAAATTCTTTTCGATGTAATCTCGCTTCGCTTTCATCATCGTTTGGCAATCTTGCTTGTTGCAATGCGCCTTTTGCTCTTGAGCATTAATTGAAATGAATGATGATTGCAAGAAGCAAATGCATAATAGAACTATGTATTTTTTCATAATGTGTGGATTTTAAACAGCTTTTTTGACCATCAAATAAATGAATGGTTTAAAAAAGAGATTAAAAAATGCAGGTACGCAACAGAGGAATATATATTCCTCTGTTTTAAGATATTATCAGTGTAAATCAGCGCCTATCAAGTGCATAAACTCTTGGCGGGTGTTCCACTGTGTAAGGAATGCACCGGTAAATTCGGAAGTAGTTGTTACTGAATTTTGTTTTTGCACCCCACGCATGGACATACATAAGTGCTGCGCTTCAATGACGACGGCTACGCCGAGGGGGTGTAAAACTTCATCGATACAATCTTTAATTTGTGTGGTTAGCCGTTCTTGCAGTTGCAGTCTGCGGGCAAATGCATCAACAACGCGCGGAATTTTACTCAATCCTACGATGGTTCCGTTGGGAATGTATCCAATATGTGCTTTGCCAAAAAATGGTAGTAAATGATGTTCACACAGTGAATAAATTTCAATATCTTTTACTACCACAATTTGTTTGTAATCTTCTTTAAATAAAGCACTTTCCAAAATAGTTTTGGGGTCTATATCATAACCGTGCGTTAAGAACTGAATGGCTTTGGCAGCACGCACCGGCGTCTTGACAAGTCCTTCTCTATCAGGATTCTCATGAATGCATGTTATGATTTCTTTATAACATCTTGCTAATTGTTCTACACTTTCAGGATTGTAGAAATCCCGTCTCTCGTAGCCGTCTTCTTTCATAGATTTTTATTCGTTTCGTCTAATGTATGGATTATGCTTTTTTTCGATGGCAATTTTTGTGTTGGTTCCATGCCCGGGCAAAATGGTCGTTTCCGCCGGCAAAGTTAATATTTTAGTCTGAATACTCTCCATCAATAATTTGAGATTGCCACTAGGGAGATCGCTTCTGCCGATACTGTTTTCAAACAGTACATCTCCAACGATGATGATCTTTTCGGTTGCATTGTATAAACAGATACTTCCGTCTGCATGACCGGGTGTATATAAAATTTTCCATTGCTGTTGACCGCAATTAATTACATCACCTTCATTGATGAAACGGTTGGGGGTAGGGAAGTTGGATTTATTACATTGCATATTAAAAGCGATGGCGTATGACACTGCCCGTTCATAAATGAAAAGTCCGGCTTCGTGGGCAAGCAATGGAGCTTGAAAAGTGCGCGTACAAAAACCATTTCCCAAAATATGGTCTATATGAGGGTGTGTATTGATGATATACTTGACTTGTAAACCTTCTTCGGTGATGAAATTTGATAATTGTTCATCTTCCTCGGTATTGCTGTTGCCCGGGTCCACGATGATCGCCTCTTTGGATTCATCAAAAATAACGAACGTATTGACTTGTATAAAATTAAAATGAAAACACTTAATTTGCATGTTGATGATTTAGAAGGGTTTTGTAAATTCTTTACTTAACTCCGTATAAATTTTTATTTTTTTACCATGCTGAAATTCAACGCAGTACATTAATTTACCCGTAGCATCCCAATATGACCATTTCCCTTCTTTTACACGATTTTGGTAGTACCCCTGCATCTGTTTTTTTCCGGTTGGGTAGTACTCAATAAAACTGCCGGTGGCAACATCTTCAACGAAATTTTGCTCACGGATCCTCACTTCCCGTTCGTTATAGTATGTCCACATTCCGTTTTTCTTATTTTTAACGTACTTTCCTTGTTCCAATAATTGTCCGTTTTCGGCATACTCCGTCCATTTCCCATGTTTCATTCCTTGAAAATAGAAGCCCACCGTTTTTTTTGTTCCGTTGATATTCCAATACTTATAAGCACCATCGCGCAAGTTATGGGCATATTCACTTTCATATTTAATTTTTCCGTCGTCGT
>Ga0209098_1001114_pt1 | contig 26610 bp, 17 predicted proteins | sample AD_JPNHW1_MetaG_FD_184429 | JGI IMG/M metagenome (GOLD analysis project Ga0209098, IMG submission 184429) | Active sludge microbial communities of municipal wastewater-treating anaerobic digesters from Japan - AD_JPNHW1_MetaG (SPAdes) (version 2) | ecosystem: Engineered > Bioreactor > Anaerobic...
TGATATGTTTTTGCATGGCCCAGTTGCTGCCAATTGTGGAAAGTATCGGTTACTTTTTTTATGTTTTCTTCTGAAAACTGAATGTACTTTTTTTCAAAAGGAATACCGATTTCCCTTAAATCCATGAAAAGGATTTCTTTTTCCCTGTTGCGGTACTTTTTAATTTTTCCATTTAATTCAAGGGTTCTTTCCTTTTTGTTTTTATTCAAAAACCAGAGTGTAACGCTTATGTTTGTTGTATAGAACATGTCCTGTGGTAATACTACAATAGCTTCCACCAAATTGTTTTCAATGAGTTTCCTGCGGATTTTATATTCATCACCGCCACCACTCAGAGCGCCGTTAGCCAACACAAAACCGGCCACACCGTTATCAGAAAGTTTGCTCACCATGTTTAAAATCCAGGCATAGTTGGCATTGCCTGTGGGCGGCACATCGTAGCCGGCCCAGCGGGGATCGTTGGTAAGTTCGTTATCGGCGCGCCATTGTTTTTGGTTAAAGGGCGGATTAGCCATGATATAATCGGCTTTCAGGTCTTTGTGCTGATCGCGGAAAAAAGTGTTTTCAGGTATATCGCCCAGATTAGCAGAAATACCACGGATGGCAAGGTTCATTTTTGCCAGTTTATAGGTGGTGGCAGTATATTCCTGTCCGTAAATTACAATTTCCTTAGTATTTCCGTGGTGTGCCTGTATGAATTTAATGCTCTGCACAAACATGCCTCCGGAACCACAACAAGGGTCATAAATTTTACCCTTGTAAGGCTCGATCATCTCGGCAATAAGGTTTACAATGCTTTTGGGCGTGTAAAATTCGCCTTTGCCTTTGCCCTCGGCCAAAGCGAACTTGCTCAAAAAATATTCGTACACCCTGCCGATAACATCCTGTTGTTTGTCTTTAAGGGTGTCAATGTTGTTAATGGTATCTAACAACGAGGCGAGTTTGCTAACATCCAGGTTCAGGCGTGAATAATAGTTATCGGGCAAAGCTCCCTTCAGTGCGGGATTGTTTTTTTCAACGGTAAAAAGGGCAGTGTCAATTTTTATGGCAATGTCGTTCTGTTTGGCATTTTCTATCAGGTAGCTCCAGCGTGATATTTCAGGAAGATAAAACACATTTTTCATGGTATAAAACTCCACCATATCAAGATACTGATCTTTTCCTTCAGCGATGAGCTCCTTCCTGCGTTCCTCAAATTTATCGCTGGCAAACTTCAGGAATATCAGCCCAAGAACCACGTGTTTGTATTCTGATGACTCCACTGTACCGCGGAGCTTGTTAGCGGAATCCCATAAGGTTTCTTCGATGCTTGTTTGTTTTGTTTGTTTGGCCATTATTAATTATTTACACATCACAAATGTATAAAATTAAGATTAATTCGATAAAAACAAAAAAAAATTTTATTATAAATTAATTATCAGATATTTACAAAATATAATAAAACCCCTACGCCTTGCGGATGTAGGAGTTTAGACGAAAAGGAAGAAGTTATTTATTTTACTTTCGACGCAAAATCATTACCGGCTTTAAACCTCACCACCTTCCGGGAGCGTTTCTTTTCAACCGAGAAATCATAATCGCTATCAATACCGACCACATCAAATTCATTCACCAAGGTATTTGCATCCATAAACTGAATTGTGTAAATCTGATAAAGCTGGAGTTCCGTGCTAAGAGCATATCATAAGCAACGGTATCCCTGGTAATAACTTATATAATTTTTGATTTTTTAGGGTTAAATAATAATTAATGAAAGTCCTACCAGACCTGTGAAGACAGTTACTTAAATAAGAAAATGATAAAAAGAAAATTGTATAAAAAAGAATTAATGATTAAAACCTCCATAGCCTTATCCATATCTTCATTGACAATTTTTGCAAAAACCTGGGTTCCCTTGATGCCGGTATGGCCTAACAATTTTGAAACATATTCTATGCTTATTCCTTTCCGGAGTGCGCGGGCAGAAAAAGTATGATGGTTTGTATGAATATTTTTTATTCAGGCTTTTTTTTGCTTACTAAAACTCGTAGCCTAGCATCACACGAAAATTTGATTCTTTGGCTACATAGCCGGGTGAATTAAGGATATCTGCCAGGCCGTACCAGCCTTCCGCTCCGATAGTGAAATGCTTGTATTTAAACCTGAGTTGTAATCCGATATTACATCCGAACGGAAATATATCCTCTTTTATATTATCTGCCGGCCTGGTGGTTTCCCTGATATAGCGCTTCATGGGGGAAAAGACATAATGGCCTTTTATCATCGGGCTTACCTGAAACTTTTCAATTATATCAACAGATAAGCCGGCTCCGGCTTCCAAAGAAGCGAATGAATAGATATCGTATTCCCCTTTATCGTTTGGCCGTTCAAATTTGCCACCAAAAGTGTAATAACCTAAAATAGTCTTTATTTTCAGGCTGTTCGATTTTCCAAAGTTTTTTACATTAATATCGTAATGAAGCCGCAGGCAGGGCTGCATCCAGAAACGATTATAATTATTGACCGAATCCGCTCCTGTTTTTGTTTTTTCTGTACGCGTCATCATATTGTAGCCCATACCAGCGTCAATGCCAAGCCCTTTAGGAGTTTTCCTGACCTCCTGCGCAGGCAGGCTGTAAACAAAAAACAATAATACTACAATAAAAAAAGGTGTTTTTTTATTCATCTAAAACTGTTTTTACCCTGATAAAAAATTCTTTGTTTTTGCAAATTTATGTTTTTCCTTTAGAAACTGTTTTGATTTTATCTTAAATAAGATTTATGATGGATTTTTTAGCGAAACAAGGCAGATTTTGCAGACATAGTTTACCCTATGTCGAAAAATCTAACGAAGTTGCAGCAAAAAAGACGCATAAAGATATTAAAAGATAAAATTAAAACAATTTCTTTAGAAAAGTCAAAAACGTGTTACTTTTACATCATTAATACATCATTAAAAATCTATTTTTATGATAAAAAATATTTTTCGCTTTGGAATTTTGTTTTTCTCCTGTGTGGTAATTTATGGACTGCTGGGCACCTCTTGCAAGCCGCTTGCAACACAATATGAAGAAGATGAAATAATTGATGCCGAATACTACGAGGCAGCCAGCATCACTCCTGCCCCTCAGCCAGACTCTGCTATAAGGGCGATGACATGGAATATACGTTTTGGTATTGGGCGCTCGGAATGGTTTGGAGATGCCTGCGGAAACATCACCGTGTATTCACAGGAAGATGTGCTTCCTCACCTTGACGCTGTCATTGCAAAGATCAATGAAATCAAACCCGATATACTGCTTCTTCAGGAAGTGGACATGAATTCAAAAAGAACTTCATATCTGAATGAACTTCAGTATATTCTTGACCATACCTATTTCAATTATGCGGCTTATGTTCCTGAATGGCGCTCACAGTATATTCCCAGCGATGGGCTGGGCCGCATGGATATGGGGCTTGCCATACTTTCGCCCTGGCCCGTCAATAATGCTCAGCGGGTACAACTTGCCCTGCGCGGCGACCAGAGCAGCATAGAGGTTTATTTTTACCTGCGTTCGTGTATGATCACAGCCACTGTCCAGATACCCGGTTTCAAGGAACTGTCGGTCGTAAATATCCATGCATCGGCTTTTGCCACTGACGATACCAAGCACAAGCATTATCAGGAGTTCAAAGCTAAACTTGACGAAATAAACTCTGCAGGCGGCTGTTTTCTTGCCGGCGGTGACCTGAATACCATACCTCCGGGATCGGCCAAGACCGATTATTGTTTTGAAGATATGTGCCCGGGTGAGACCTTTCACCAGGAGGGAACCGAGCCCTATCATAAAGATGGCAGTTCATATACTGATGAACAGGACTGGCTGTGGCCGATCTACGGCACGTATCAATGCGCTTTGCCGCTTTCGGTGTATCTTGCCAATCAACCGGCATATTTTACACATACTACCCGTCCGACTGAAACTTTCGACCGTACGCTCGATTATCTTTTTACAAACTCGCACTGGGTCCCCGGGTCTGTCGTCACACATCAGGATGCTTTTTATGAGTCCGATCATTGCCCGGTCAGCTCATTACTAGTATTACCCAAATAAATATTGAATTAAATAAACAGAAAGAATGAAAAAAATAATAGTTTGTATCATCGCTTTATTGATCGTTCAGGAACTTGCAGCCCAGAGCACCCCGCTGCTTAACAGATGGAGCCACCGCACGGCATACCTGATGCGCAAAAACAAATACGAAAGCGGCCTTGTGCAACCTTTCCGTTATGGCATCAGCAACAGGGTTGAGATCAGCACCAACGTGCTGCAGAATTTTGTCGTTCCGAATGCCGGTGTCAAGGTGTTTATTGCCGACGTCAAAGGTTTTCATATGGCCAGCGAACACGGGTTTCAATACAATTCCCTGCTTTTCAAACTGCTCAGCCGCAAGGGAACCGGTGGTATCTTATCTCCACAGTTCACTTTTCCGAATATGTTCACCCTGTCGAGTGCCTTTCTGGTGACAAAACAGGTTTTTGACACCGCTTATGTTACAGCCCGTGCCGGATTTTTTCTGGGCATGCACGACGGCGAGCTTGATCCATTGGCGACCGTTGATTTTCCTGTTATTTACCCGCGCACTTCGCATCTTTTCAATACCTGTACTTTCAGGCTGGGCGCCGATATCCGCGGAAAGATAAAACGTTCGTGGTCGTATATGTTCGACCTGCAGTTTTATGTATTGCCGGTCAAAGAACATAACTTTTTTATGGAAAACACCGGTACGATCATGTGTAACCTTGGTAAAAATGCACGTTTCAAAGGTGGGTACAAACTCTGCTATGGCGACTATCCTTTCGGCAAGCAATGGCATCTGTTGCCTACGATTGATATTGTTTTTGGAAGTAAATAGCGTTTGTATAAAAACTCCATTTTAACGACAATCATTACGTTTCAGTTCAGGCATGAAATAAGAGGAAGTCAGAAGTCAGAAGTCAGGAGTCAGGAGTCAGGAGTCAGGAGTCAGAAGTCAGGAGTCAGGAGTCAGAAGTCAGAAGTCAGGAGTCAGGAGTCAGGAGTCAGAAGTCAGGAGTCAGGAGTTAGGAGTCAGGAGTCAGGAGTCAGGAGTTAGGAGTCAGGAGTCAGAAGTCAGGAGTCAGGAGTCAGGAGGCAGGAGTCAGGAGTCAGAAGTCAGAAGTAAGAAGTCAGAAGTAAGAAGTCAGAAGTCAGGAGTAGGAAGTCAGGAGTCAGAAGTAAGAAGTCAGAAGTAAGAAGTCAGAAGTCAGGAGTAGGAAGTCAGGAGTCAGAAGTCAGGAGTCAGAAGTCAGAAGTCAGGAGTTAGAAGTTAGAATAGTTGAGCCCAATCTGAAAAGCAGTTCAAATTTTTTCATCAGATATAGTACCGGTGATTATCCTGTGGATTTTTTCAACCTGTGTTTCCCAGTTGTAATTTTTCAGAATAAAATTATATCCGCCTTCGGCAATCTTATCATATGCTACAGGGTCTTTCAGCAGCAGAGCTATTTTTTCGGCATAATCTTCGGGAGAATATCCTACAAGTATCTCGTTATCTTCTGTCGCCAGGAGCGCATTATTAGCCAGCCCTGAAGTAACACAAGGCAGTTTCATGGCCATGGCTTCTAGCAGTTTGTTCTGCAACCCTGTTCCAATTTGCATGGGTGCAACAAAAATTTTTGACTTTGCATAGCAGCCCCTCATATCTTCAACCCAGCCACTGACTGTTATATTTTCGGAAGCCAGTCTGCGGACTTTTTTGTGAGGTTCCGCACCGGCAATAAGTATTTTTATTATTGGAATTTTATTCTTCAGAACAGGCAATATTTCATTTATCAGATACTCGACACTATTGACATTGGGCGGGTAATTCATGTTTCCCGTAAAAAGGATATCATATTCTTTTTTCTGATCAACCGGTTTAAAATAATCAGTATTGACACCATTAGGAATGACAAGGATCTTATTCTTTTCCTCATGGTTGATCGCATCTCTGTCGGGTATCGAAATAATGAACTTGTTGTCAAACTTATCGAAAATATATTTTTCATATCTCTCCACCCGCCTTGCCTCAATGCGCAGGATGGGCTTCATGAAAAATGAAGATTGGGTAGACTGGCGTTTAGCCCCTTTCGAAAAAACATCCTGATAATCAAGTGTTTTAGGAATATTCACATCTTTTACATATTCGGTAACACGTATCAGCTGGCAAAAAATATGGTCAGGCCTGATCTCATCAATTTTCTGTAGTATCTGTTTTTTAATTTTTTTGTTATAAAAAAAACCTGCCTGAAATGGCAACCCGGAAAATAACGATTTAAAAAGGCCTGAATAAACTGACATTTTCGATAATTTCGCAATGGTTATTGATTTGCAAAATTCAGAAAGTTTTTCTTCTGCATCCGGATGAAGCTCCGTATCATTCAGGCAAAAAAGATGAATTTCGTGATATTTTGACAAGCACCGAATATGGTTGTATGCCCTCAGTTTATCCCCTTTTTCAAGCGGATAAGGGACTCTCGATAATAAAACAAACAATTTCATCCGTCAAATTTGCAGTAAAATTATTTAATATTTTATAACAGCAAAATTTTTAAGGGGGAATTTCATTCCCCGAATAATTATATAGTGTTATAAGCCTGGCTGTTCGTGCGAAAGGGAACTTATTTTTATTTTGAATTATTTATTAACGAAAGATAAAGGTCAATAAGATTTGTTGTTGTCACGGAAATATCGTATTCCTTCTCAATAAGCTTACGGGCATTATGACCGATACGGGTACAAAGCCCTGGATCGTCTATACACAACTTAAATTTTTCAGTAAATGCTTCGGGAGTATCCGCTATGAGCAGGTTTTCACCATCCGTATAATGAATACCTTCTGCGCCGACCGAAGTGGAAATAATAGTTTTACCAAGCGCCATTCCTTCAATGATCTTGACCCTGACACCACTACCTGACAGCAAAGGAACAAACATCACGGTTTTTGATTGCATGAATTCCGCGGCATCTTCCACTTCACCAATCACTTTCAAATTGGGAAATTTATAAGAATATAACCAAGACGGTATATTTCGGCCGGCAAGATAAACCATTGTTTCCGGAAAACGCTTTGATATCTGGGGCATACTTTTTTCGAGGAACCATCTGATGGCTTCCTGGTTGGGCATCCAGTCCATAGAGCCAAGATGAAAAAATGAAATGTTCCCGTCTTTCTGAGGCATCGCGATGCATTTGCTCATATTCAATCCAAAAGGAACTGTTACCACCGGCGTTGAAAAGCCTGCTTTTCGTATATAGTCCGCATCAACATTGGTAATAGCGGCGATACCATCGACCTGGCCAAACACCGTCATTTCATATTTTTTAAGTTTTTCTGTAAGGTATTTTACATATTTTCTTTTTACAGGATTACTTATGGTTTTAGCATAACGCTGCCAGATAAGGTGCTCCACATTGTGCGAACGAAGCACGATCTGCGCCTTGCTGTATTTGCGAATTGTATCTATGTAAGGCGCCACATAAATTGTTTCGAGCTGGACAATATCAAAATTCTTATTTTTTAAAATCTGGATAAGTGTATTTCTGAATTCCTGGGAATCGAAACGCTGAATATGATATGACTTTGAAGAAAACAGGTTAAGAAATGCATCAAGGTATTTTATTCTTGTATTAACATAAACTGCAGTAAAATTTGTTTTAAAACGATAATCCACAGGCAGCATATCCACATCCACGCGAAATTTGAATGTGTTCATGGTGAGAATATCTACGTTGTGTCCCTGCATCATCAGCCCATCAGCCAGGTTATGCATAGCAATGGGGCCGCCTTCCTTAGGCGGGTATGGCGATTTATTACAGATTTGTAAAATATTCATTTTATTTTATTTTATTTTTGTATGGAAGCCAACGTTTGAAAAAATTAATAATTCTGGTAAAAAACACCGCCCACCAATCGAAGCTCAGAATGCGTGAATCGGTACTGGCGCTATATGTCAGCAAGATCCCAACCGGTAAAAATATTAATGTGGGTAGCCACATACCCTGAAAAACAGGGACGACGCCTTCACGGGCAAATTTCTCACCGGTCATGGAGATCACATGAAAAATAATAAAAAACAAAGTAGAAAAAACCACCGGCATTCCCAGGCCTCCTTTACGGATTATCGCACCAAGCGGGGCTCCGATAAAAAATAGAATGATGCAGGCAACAGACAAGGTGAATTTCCGATACCATTCAATTTCATGGCGGGCGATTATCTCCTTCTTCATATTTATCTCTCTCGAATAATAATCGACCTGCTGGTAAATCCCCCGAACATTATTTAGTGCTAGGTCAACAATGGGCATCTGTTCCTGTTTCGGAAAATTAGAAATAAAATCTTCGTTCAGGGGACGAGAGCCATTGGCAGGAGAAAACTTTGTTGTGTCAGCATTTTTGTAAAAAGTGAAGTTCCCTTCGACATATTTATCAATAATCATTTCTCTCCTCACCCTTTGCCCTATCAGCGTGTCGATGGCTACCTGAAGCTGCGTCAGGTTCAACATCTGGTAATTGTCTTTGAACAGATCTTCCTTGCTGCGTATCATATTAAGCTCCGACAGGTCGATACGGCGGGTCTCTTCCTCGAAGTGAGTCCGCTGCATCGGTTTATTTACACGATGGCCGCGGGTAGAAACCGGTTCGTAATAATTATAACCATTGTAAAGGGTAAAAATCAGCGTTTTTTTATCAGCCGTCGTTTCCATTTTACCTTTTTCCGCAAGAGTAGCATTGATGTTGCCCATTTCTTCGGTATGGTCATAGATCATAACATTAGTGATATCTATACCGTTCTTGTCTTTTTTCCCTATGCGGATCACATAACCCTCCAATTCGTTGTAAAATATACCTTCATTGATATTCAGTGCAGGTTTTTTTTCCCTGATATCAAATAAAAGCACACCATACTTCAAATTAGCAATCGGCAGTATATTGTTTGAAAAATAAAAGGCAATACCACTGAGGATGATTATGAAGATTACTAAGGGCATCATGGCTTTCCGGAAAGAAATACCTGCTGCTTTGATCGCCACAAGTTCATAATGTTCGCCCAGGTTTCCAAAGGTCATCAGTGATGCTAACAAAACCGCCAGCGGCAATGCCATCGGGACAAAAGTTGCTGACGCATAAAACAATAATTCAGCCAGCACATACCATTCAAAACCCTTTCCCACCATATCATCCACATACTTCCACAAAAATTGCATCAGGAGTATGAACAATGCAATGAAGAAGGTCAGCAACATGGGTCCCAAAAAGGATTTCAGTACAAACTTATAAATCTTCTTCATCACTTATTTTTTACAAATGTAAGTTTTTTACTCAAAAAACATTACGAATGCTCATGCTTTTAAGAACACTGCTGAAGGGATAATATTATTTCGCCAGCGTCATTTCTTCGATAAGGCGGTGAGCACCGGCATATTTGTCGATAATGAACAGGCAATAGCGGATATCTACCGAGATATTCCTGCACATCGCGGGTTCAAAGACAATATCACTCATGGTGCCTTCCCACACCCTGTCGAAATTGATACCTATCAGATGCCCTTCAGCATTGAAAACCGGGCTGCCTGAATTGCCGCCTGTGGTATGGTTGGTAGCGACAAAAGCCACATGCATGCTCCCGTCCTTGTCGGCATACATACCATAATCTTTGTTATTATATAAGTCTTTAAGTTTACTGTTTACAGTGTAATCATAAATGGTGGAATCTTCCTTTTCGATAACGCCTTTCAGTGTAGTGAAATAATTATATTCCACGGCATCGCGGGGTTTGAATCCTCCGACCTGGCCGAATGCCACGCGCAAAGTCAGATTCGCGTCAGGATAAAACTTCTTTTCCGGCATCATTTCCATCAATCCCTGCATATAGCTACGGTACAACTCTTCAGATTGAGTCTGAAATTCCTGAACTTTTGAATAAAGAGTATTCCGGTAAAATTCGTAAATACTTATTGCAAGCATGTAGGCAGGATCTTTTTCAATTTCTTTTGCTTTGGCGGGCTTATAATTTTTCAGGAATTCTTGAACTTTATTCTCATCGGTCATAAAAGAGCGGCTGAACAAATCGCCGGAATATTTATTGAAATCCCCGTTATATTCCTTGCCTACACTGACGATCTCGGCAGGAAGAAGTGATTTATCAAGACCGTTGTAATATTTTTCCATCAGGCAGGCTACAACCTCATGATCAATGCGGCTGTCATAATTTTTGAAAAACCCGTCGGATGTTGTCTTTAAACGTTCTAAATATTTATTGATTTCATCATCGTTCTGTTTTTTGTCACGGCTTAACTTGACCAGGTTCTCATAATTTGCCGCATAACGCACGATTTCCATGCCTAATCCTGCTTCATAAACATATTCCGCAGCCAGGTTGAATGTCCCGTATTTTTCATAAAGCTCTTTAAATCTTTCAATGAGCTTATCATATTTCTTCTGCCTGTCAGGGTCTGCCTGTGCCCAATCTGTGAATTTTTTCTCTAAAACCTGCTTTTCGGCAATAATGTCGGTACGTTTTACGCCATTGCTTTCACCGATCATTTTTTTATAATAGTTTTCGACGTTGGCATATTTAGAGGAATATTGAATACGGGTCTTTTTACTTTGCTCCATGTATTTACGATATACTTCCAGCTTTTTTCCTCTGATGCCGATCGTTGCAGGATTCTCATAGTTGGCTATCCGGTCAACGGCATAAGAAACAAGATATTCATTGGTGGTACCGGGATATCCGAAAATAAAAGTAAAATCACCGGGTTGCTGACCTTTCAGTGAGATGGTAAGATGATAAGGCGGTTTGTAAGGTACGTTATCTTTTGAATATTCTGCAGGGTTGTTATCTTTATCTGCATAAATGCGAAACACGGAGAAATCGCCTGTATGCCTCGGCCACATCCAGTTGTCGGTATCACCCCCGAATTTGCCGATACCTGACGGCGGAGCCCCCACAAGCCTTACATCACTGTATATCCTTGAAATAATCAATATATATTGATTACCGTAATAGAATGGCTCCACGCTCACCTCGTAAGCATTATCTTTAGCATTTTCTTTGAGGAGAGTCTCTGTATTAAAGGCTATCAGGGCATTTCTTTTCTCAGCAGACGCATCAGTAGGTATATCTTTCAAAATCCGGGCAGTGACATCTTCCATGTATGTCAGTATCGTTACTTTCAATTTAGGGTTTGACAATTCTTCTTCAAAAGAACCTGCCCAGAAACCGTTGGTAAGATAATCCTGTTCAACGGAGCTGTGAGCCTGTACGGCGCTGTAGCCACAGTGATGGTTGGTGAGAAGAAGCCCTTTGTCCGACACAATCTCAGCGGTACATCCGCCGCCAAACAGGCAGATTGCGTCTTTCATGCTCGGTTTGTTCAGACTGAATATATCTTCTGCAGAGATTTTCATTCCAAGCCTTTTCATTTCAGCTTCCGGCCCCTGCGAAAGGAGAATCGGTATCCACATGCCTTCATCGGCCACAGCACGGAAAAACGTCATCGAAATTAATAACAGGATGGAGAGTTTTTTCATTTTATTTTAATTTGATATTTATACAATCCGGGAATATAAAAATTATCTAAATAATTAATAATCAAATTTTAAATTCACTTTATTTGAATTTATTCTTTATACAGTAGCGATCACCGAGATCTCTATCCGAGCATCTTTTGGCAGACGTGCCACCTGAACGGTTTCGCGTGCAGGAGGCTCAGAAGTAAAATACGAGCCGTAAATTTCGTTTACCTTGCCAAAATCATTCATGTCGGCAAGAAAAATCGTTGTTTTTAGCACATGGGTAAAATCTAACCCTGCTTCTTTGAGAATTGCTGAAATATTTGCCATAACCTGTTTGGTATTGGCCTCAATATCATCCTGAGCCATTATGCCCGTAACGGGATCGACGGGCAACTGCCCGGAAACAAAGAGCATTCCATTGTTAAGTACGGCCTGACTGTAAGGGCCAATAGCTGCAGGAGCCTGGTTGGTGTTGATAACCTTCTTCATGTTTATTTCTCTATTAATTGTTTATATCAGACAAAAATACCTTTTATCCTGTTAATAATGAACGAAGAGTTGATAAAATATAGTAAAAACATTATAAGCATCTGAAAAAGCACAAAAAAAGCTGTTTCGGAGGCGAAACAGCTTTTTTCATTAAAAACCTAAACCGCATTATACAATTCCCTGGTCAAGCATAGCCTGAGCAACTTTCATAAAGCCAGCAATGTTTGCTCCTTTAACGTAGTTGATATAACCGTCAGCTTCCTTGCCATGTTTTACACAAGCTTCATGAATATTCTTCATAATCTCATGTAACCTGTGATCAACTTCTTCAGCTCCCCAGCTTAATTTCATTGAGTTCTGAGTCATTTCGAGACCTGAGGTTGCAACACCACCGGCGTTAACGGCTTTGCCAGGGCCAAAAGGAATCTTGGCAGCGTGAAAAGCTTCAACTGCTTCGGGAGTACATCCCATGTTGGAAATTTCAGCAACAACTTTAACACCATTGGCAATAAGAACTTTTGCATCTTCTCCGTTGAGTTCATTCTGAGTTGCGCAGGGCAGTGCAATGTCAACTTTTACTTCCCATGGACGTTTTCCCTGAACAAATTTTGAATTGGGGAATTCGTAGGAATAAGGTTTTACGATGTCCTGGTTAGAAGCTCTGAGTTCGAGCAGATAGTCAATTTTTTCTCCAGAAATTCCGTCCGGATCATAAATGTATCCGTCCGGACCACTGATAGTAACAACTTTGGCGCCGAGTTCGGTAGCTTTAAGAGCTGCGCCCCATGCTACGTTGCCAAAACCTGAGGTAGAAACGGTTTTACCTTTCAAATCGGTACCCATGGTTTTGAGCATCTGGTCCAGGAAATAAATTCCGCCGAAACCGGTAGCTTCGGGACGAACGAGTGAGCCACCCCAGTTCAGGCCTTTTCCGGTTAATACGCCAACATGTTCGTGGGTAAGTTTTTTGTACATGCCAAACAAGTATCCGATTTCTTTTCCACCGACACCGATATCACCAGCAGGCACATCAGTTTCGGGACCGATCATCTTCCATAATTCGAGCATGAACGACTGGCAGAATCGCATGATTTCGTTGTTTGATCTGCCTTTGGCATTGAAATCAGAACCGCCTTTACCACCGCCCATAGGTAATGTGGTCAAACTGTTCTTGAATATCTGCTCAAAACCTAAAAACTTTAAAATACTGAGGTTAACGCTCGGGTGGAAACGTAAGCCACCCTTGTAAGGTCCAATGGCACCATTAAACTGTACACGATATCCGAGGTTAACATGAACCTCACCTTTATCGTCAACCCAGGGAACTTTGAAAGTTAAAATTCTGTCAGGTTCAACAAGTCTGTCAATGATACCTGCTGCTTCGAACTGAGGATTTTCGTTAACAACTTCCTCGATTGATTCCAATACTTCACGAACTGCCTGCAAATATTCCAATTCTCCTGGATGTTTTTTCTCGAGTTCGTTCATAATTTTTTCTACGTTCATGATAATAATTTTTTTGATTTATAATTAGTGAGTGAGACCATAAATTTACGGCAAAATTATACATTATTTTCTGAAAGCAAACAAAGTAAGCAAAAATATTTTTTTAATACAAATAATTACAAATCAATGATAAAAAAAAGATTTTTTCCCATAAAGACGGGAAACTCTTATAATCGGCTTTAGTTAATAACCACCATCATTAAATAACAGATTGCCTAGGGTTTGCAGAGCACTCCTATCTGTCGTTTGCCATCAATTTTGAAAACTACAGGATTTTCGAACCTGACCGCCCTGACATATTCATCCTGATAGGTGGCCGGGCAATTATTCAGAAAATCAATATCATAATAACCGTCATTGATATATGGGTTGATCGTAAAATACCCGACACGGAAAGAAGTGAGGTTGTGAAAAAAATGTGTACCCTGAGAAGGGTCGATACGATAGCGGTCGAGGCCCGACTCTACAATAAGCCGGGCGGCAGAAATCTGAGCCCATTTCACAGGTATACCCAGCCAGGGATCGCTTGAGCCCCATCTGCCAGGGCCAATCAAGACATAATTTCTGTTCTCGCGAAGAAAACCATCATTCAGTTTTTCGATGACCGCCGCAATATCTCTGGTTTTTGACGGATCAAATTTCTCGGATTTCACATAAACAACATCAAAGACATTATTGTATATTCCATTTCCCATTGCCAGATTGGAACTGATGATCACCTCGCTGTTATCAACTTCATCAAGTTTATCGTGTATCTCTTCTTTATTCTCAACAATTGGCCTGATCTGCAAAAAATTAAATACTTTCGGATAGCCTGCAGGCACGTCAAGATTGACTGCGAATTCAATCTCTACGTGATTATTCATTTCACGTTGTCCAGTTTCCAGAAGGGTTTTCAAAATTTCCGCCAAAGGAAAAGTATTATAATTCAATATTTTAGAAAAAGTAATCACTTTTTTGCCCTTGGGATCATATGTATCATGAAGGATATTGTTATTGTAGTCGTAAATGGACGAAACATACCGCAGGGAACTATCATTAACTACGCCACTGACAGGAAGTTCAAGAATATTAATACCATCATTGGTTGATGGCTTAAAGCTAACAGGATCAAGATTTAGTGCATTAAATTTGTTCTGAGTTTCCTTCAATGCTATTTCCGCAGAAGATAACTGAAGAATATTTTTAGGATAAAACGGAGAAAATCTGATCGAATTACCACCCTCAACGATATACTTTCCAAGCCCGAATGCAATATTAGCTATACCATCCTCACTTTTTTCAGGATAAACCGGGTAAAAATTTATTGAACGCGCTACCCCTGAAATGGTGGGATAAAAAATATTATCATACTGATTACCACAAACTTCCTGCAATATGATAGCCATTTTTTCCTGGTCAATAATATTGGAAGTGGAGGTCATATATGATTTACTGGCTTTAAAAAATACCGAAGCATAAACTGATTTGATCGAACAACTCAGCATTTCGATCATCTGACGTTCATTAGCTACCTTAGGGATCATATAGGTAGAATATATCCCTGCAAAAGGCTGATAATACGAATCTTCGAGTAAACTTGACGAACGTATGGCGATAGGATTCTTCACTACATTGATAAATGCCACAAGATCTTCATGAATTCTATAAGGAAGCCGGGCTTTTACAAATTCTTTGAGTATCTCTTCATCAGACATATCCGATAATCCGATTTTATAGAGTTTATTGGCCTCCATAAACTCATCAAACACATCAGTAGTAAGCACAACAGTAAGTGGAATGACTATGATCACATTTTCGAACTTATCGAGGATCTTATTTCGTTTGATCAGGGAATCGATAAATGCCAGTCCTCTTGCTTTTCCACCAAGGGATCCCTTTCCGATCCTTGAAAAGAATATATATTCGTCAAAACTATCCCGTTCAAATTCTGCAATAATACCTCTTGACTTATGGATACGGTAACTAGCGATATTATCAAAAAGGTAATGCTTGGTTTCTTCCATATTTATGAAATCTTCAAGCCTTGCTGGTTTGAATATCTCTCCCAATGTAAACAATGCCCTTGCATTCAGCCACTTTGAAAAATGGTTTCTTTCAAAATGAAATTTTAATGATTCGTCAGGAATTTCAAAAATTTTCTGTTGCAGGGTTTGCAAATCCGGCGCTCTTGAAATCTCCTCCTGTGTGATCGGATTTCTGAATATAAAATCGCCAAAAGCCATGTATTCGTTGATAAAATCGCGAAGCTCTATGGACAGGGTTTTCGAATTTTTATTTAAAAATTTAGCATTCAGTTGCTGGGCAGTATAATAATGCTCTTCGTCAGATGATTGAATAAGCACCGGTATCATCTCGTCATCATCTCTTGCCATTTTGCAAATTTTCAGACCTGCTTCCGGATCTGTTGCTCCATTTTTCGAAAATGACATATCGGTAATGATACCGAGTAAATTATTCTTAAATGTTGCATAAAAGTATTCTGCTTCTTCAAAGTCCTTCGCGAGTAATATCTTCGGGCGGCCGCGCATCCTCACCATTTTCTGATGCTCATTCAGTCCTTCAGTCATAAATTCCCGCGATTGTTGAAAAATAATTTTGTATAGTATGGGCAAATAACTTGAATAAAAACGTGTGGAATCTTCCACTAACAAAATTGTCTGAACCCCGACTTCATTAACATCGTGGCTAACATTCATCTTATCCTCGATCAGTTTGATGATGGCAAGCAAAATATCAGTATTACCCAACCAGCAAAACTTATAATCATATATGGACAAGTCCTTGACGGAATATTTTTCAGTGATTTCCCTGGAAAAAGGGAACAAAACAACGACAGGTTTGTTTGGATATTTGGCTTTTATTTTTTTTGTCAGTTCAAGAGGATCTTTGACACTTAGCATTGTAATGATCAAATCAATATGCTCCTTGTGTAAATAATGCATGGCTTCATCCTGATTAGAAGCCATGAAAAAACGGGGCGGATATCGCAGGTTTAAAGACGTATATTCGTTAAATATCTGTTCATCAATGCGGCCATCCTCTTCCAGCATAAATGAATCATACGCGCTGCAAACAAGTAGAACATTATAAATTCGTTTCTGCATCAGTAGCATGAAAGAGCGATCCATTGAATAATATTTGCCGGTATCGAATATCTTTTTGATCATTTTCATAATAACAAAATCTAATTTACCACAAAGTAACAAAATTTATTGACAAAATTGCACAGAATATTATATTCAAACAAGTTGTTTCCCAAAAGATCAAATCAAATCTCTCCGGTTATTCTCAGGATGTTCCAGATCAATTTTTACTAATGCCAGTTGTGCTCCGTCAAATGCGGCAGAAAAAGACCTGGTTTTTCCAAAATTCTGACTCCAATGGCCCGTGATCGTTGATGATTCGTGAATATGCCCGTGCAAGGTTATGAATGGATGTTTTTCCTCAATAAAACGTTGTATAGCAATGCTGCCCGTATGAACATCCAGGGGAACACGATCTACTTGCATTCCATCCAGAGCCGTCCTGTCGAGATAAGAATCATAGGGCGGTGCATGAAACAACATGATAGTTTTTTCCATATCCAGATTTTCGGTAAGCAAGGCAATATCTTTCATTATGGTAGCATATTCTGCGTCATAATCGGAAATTTCTACGGTTCTGATACCTTCAAAAGGCGCTGAACAACCTGGGTCTACATAACGTGAAACATCATAACGCTCCCAGTCTTTCAGGCGGAATGGCGTGGGTGGTACAAATGAATATCCACAGATGGTGAAATCATGGTATTGAATGCTTTTGAAATGAATATAATGCAACAATTCCTCTTTTTCAAGTTCCAAAAGTGATGCCTCCTCCGAACGCGGGTCATCATTACCGAGTATGACACCCATAGTTGGATAATCATCTTTCAGATTATTCCTAAGTTCTTCAAGTTCAGGTTTGATATAGGACTGAATAAAATCGAAATATTCAGTATTTTTTACGATGTTTTTCAAAATTCCGGAAGGGAGTATATCCCCTCCTATCAATACCAATCCTGGTTTTTCAGTTGATATGACATTAAATAATTTCTCGTATCGGCTTTCTTTGCCGTGAAGGTCGGAAACAAAAAACAGAAGGTTTTTATTCAATTTTTTTTGATTTATTTTTTTTCCAAAAATAGTAAACAGGAAAGCCCACACATACAATGATAAGCCCCGGCCACGTATATATCGGCTTGTAAATCAGCAATAGCACCATAATAAACAATGCGGAGACAATATATAATGCCGGCAATACGGGATAGCCAAATGCTTTATAAGGACGTTCAGCACCGGGTTGTTTGCGGCGCAGGATAAATACCGCGATGATTGTCAGAATATAAAAGATCAGTACGGAAAATACCACATAATCAAGTAAGTTGGAATAAGTTCCGCTGAGGCAAAGCAAACTTGCCCATAAACACTGTATCCATAAACTCACAGAAGGAACCCCGGATTTATTGATTTTTCCTGTACTCTTAAAGAACAGCCCATCCTGGGCCATGGCATAATATACCCTCGCTCCTGAAAGGATCAGCCCGTTGTTACACCCGAAAGTAGATATTATCACCAGAATTGCCATCACGATGGCGGCAGATTCGCCTAAAATCATTGACATTGAAGCTGTACCGAGCCTATCGTTGGTGGCATATTGCATTCCCTGTCCCAGCACATCCGTAGCTGCCGGATCGCCTCTCAACGGCAAAGCATAAATATAAACAAGATTTATCAGCAAATAAATAATCGTCACGATCAGCGTGCCAAAGAAAAGGCTTAACGGGATATTACGTTTAGGATTGATAATCTCCCCTGCCGTAAAAGTGATGTTATTCCAGGCATCGGACGAAAACAAAGACCCCACCATAGAAGTGCCTAAAACAGCCACAAGCGCAAAGCCGGTCAATGACTTTGCAAGGCCATGGCCATCAATTGATTGTGCCTCCCAGAAAATCGCTTTATTAATTGTAAAAGCCTCATTACCATTGAAAACTATCAGCCCAACCACGATAAAAGCGAGGAGCAAAAGTACCTTGGTAAAAGTAAAGGTATTCTGAACGATCTTTCCTGTTCTTATACCTTTTGAATTCAGCCAGGTAATGAAAATCAATGAAGATATGGCAACAATATGAACTGTACTAAACTTCACCGAACCAATAATGAGCCAGAAGTTTTTTTCTGAAACCCACGGTATCAGCAGGCCGGTAAATTTCGCAAATGCCATGGCGACAGCTGCAATTGTTCCCGTTTGGATTACAAGAAATAAAGTCCAGCCATACAGAAACCCTGTAAGAGGGTTGTAAGCTTCGCGCAGGTAAACGTACTGACCTCCTGCTTTGGGCATCATTCCAGCCAATTCGCCATAGCTCAATGCAGCAATCAGTGTCATGACCCCGGTAATGATCCACACCACCAGCATCCACCCCGGCGCACCTATTTGACGCGACATATCGGCACTGACAATAAAAATTCCCGAGCCTATCATTGAACCTGCCACTATTGCCGTGGAATCAACAAGCCGGAGACTTTTTCTCAGTACGTTCTGGTTTTCCATCATTGGATATTTTTATTTTTTTCAGGAAATATGTAAGAAAATAAAACGGACATCAGCAAAGCAAAAACAAAACTGCTAAGGCGCTCTGAAATACCTGTGGGGCCAAGTAAAAACATTTTCCATAAAATTGTTCCCAACGTTCCCGAAATCAGTGAAGCGATGACACCGGCACGCGATATCCTTTTCCAGAATAATATCAGCAACAAAGCCGGCCCATACGAAGACCCTATGCCTGACCAGGCATAAGAAACCAGTCCGTAAACAGAATCCTTAACGGTCATGGCCAGCACAAAGGCAAACAGCCCGACGCCTAAGGTTACCAAGCGGTTGAGCGTAAGCAATTTTTTTCCGCTTTGCTTTTTTCTGGCGAGGTTGCCATAGATGTCCTCAGTAATGGACGAGGAACTGACGATGATCTCGGAAGACGCTGTGGACATCATGGCGGAAATAGCTCCCGACAGCATAAGCCCGGCAATAACAGGCCCAACAAAGGTATTGATCAGCACCGGCAGAATTTTTTCAGCATCACCAGCAAGAGCCGTTGCACTGCCTTCGAAATAATGATTTTTCATAAGTACAAAACCAAAAATCCCTATGGCCAATGCGCCGGCATAAGCAATCAATGTCCAAGCTATAGCAACACCTTTGGCATTCCTGATGTCTTTCTTGTTTTTTATGGCCATCATTCGCGTGAGCAGTTGTGGCTGCCCGGTGTATCCAAGCATCCAGCTCAGGCCACTTAGAATCAGGAGAAGTGCGGGAATACCTGTTTTCCCTCCTGTTACCGAGTTATATCCGTTTCCGGCTTCTATAAGGGCTTTGCTGACGTCAACATTTCCGGATGCGATGATAAATATCAGGATAATTGGCAAGATGATGAGCGTAATAATCATCAGTATGGCCTGAAAAACATCGGTGTAAACAACGGTTATAAACCCTCCTATCATGGTATATAAAACTACGATCAGGGAGCCGATGATCACTCCCCAGAATCCCGGAATACCAATGGTTTGCTCAAGTACTTTGCCACTACCATAAAATTGTGCTTCCACATAAAACAAAAAGAAAAACACCACAATGGAGGCTGAAATCAGGCCAATAGTTTTTTCAGTCCCCGGAAAACGCTTGTACAAAATTCCGGAAACCGTCAGGGCACCTGTTTTTTCAGCTTCCAGGCGCAAACGGTTGCTCATGAATGTCCAGATAAATATGATACCGGTAACACACCCGATGGCCACCCAAATGGATTGCAATCCTATGGCAAAAGCTTCACCGGTCAGCCCGAGTATCAGCCAGGCTGATTCGCCGGTCGACCTTTCAGAAAGTGCCAGCGCTATGCCCGGAATTTTCTTTCCGCCTAAGACGTATTCAGAAGTATTTTTTGACTTATTGGCTGTGTAAATTGTGATTCCCACTAATATCAGTAGGTAAAGAATAAATACGATCAGCATACCATTATTTTTGGTTACTCTTATCAGAAATGATATCCAAAAATAATATTTTTTTATTGATTCACATTTGGAAGCTTATAATAATTTTCGTGCCGGATCGGTATGAGCGCTAATTTTTGCCGTGTAGCTACCACCGGCTTTTATATCTTCATCCGTCACCAGGTGAAGGTCAATCAATCCCCGGTGATCCTGATGCCCGGTGAGCATTTCGTTGAGTGTTGCCAAACACCTGCTCCAACCGTCTATCCAGGTCTGAAGCAAAAGTTTTTGCTGTTCGTCTCCCGAAAAATGTATCATCAGATCTATATCGCTTGCCGGCCCGCTGTTTGCGTTTTTCGTGCTGCCAATCAGGTAGACAGCTTTCACACCCATGTTATCCTTATTGATCGTTCGGGCAAGGGCTTCCGCCATCTGGTACCGCCATTTCCAGTGGTTGTTTACATCTTCTGATGCTAAAACTATGACCGGTTTTTTCATGGGTTTTTTTTGTAAAAATAAAAAAATCCTTCCGCAATGAAAGGATTTTTAAATACAATTGAGAAAATTTATATGGGAGTAAAACTTGTTAGAATATTTAAAACATCATCTTCTGATCCTGCCTTATAATGAATGAAAATATAAAAGCTAATACCGGGATAATCGGGATCAACAATCAACATCGTCTCCACTAAAAAGGTATTAGAAACTCCTTCGTATAAATACCCATTATATCTGTTCAGTTTTTCAGGGTCAATTTCTGTTCCCTCATCCAAATTTGTCACGCCATTGGCAACAGTCCAGTTATTAAGTGCTGTTTTCAGGCTTTCACCAGATAAGTTTTCACCCTTACGGGGATAAATACTCAGGGTGATTTTGCTGTTATGGCCTATCCAGGTATTTGCAGTAGCTTCATCAACCACAAAATTCTCGGGTACTTTGAACTTAATTTTAAAAGAATCCCATGAATATGGTTTCAATTGTGCAAAAACACCTGAAACCGTAATTAAACAGAAAATTGTCAATAAAATTTTTAAAGGGATTTTGGTGTTTTTTTTCATAATTCCGGATTTATTTAAGGGCTTACTATTTATCAAATATTATTCCAAAAAATTATCTTTTTTACCTGTGTCCGTGATAAATAAATCATTTTTGTTTTGTTAAAACACCGATTATTACCTTGTCAGAATTTTCCGTAGCAATTAATATGGAAAGTAGCTGAGTCTCCGGTACGGTGAGCGGAATCGAAGCCACCGATACGGCTACAGGACAGTTTCGCTTTGTCGGCTGTGCAACTTATTCGACTGCCAGTTGTGTAAGCCTTACGCGAAGTCGTACGGCAGCTTCCAACCCTCAGTTGCTATACATGAAGGGGGGCTGTGGCTTCCATACGGTGGCTTCGACTACGCTCAAACGGTGGCTTCGACTACGCTGAGCCATCGTATTGTGACAGTTAGACAGGCTCAATGTGCAGGATGAACCCAGACCATAAAAGCAGAAAGTATACGCGTTTTGCGCTAACAAAAAAAGCCCTGTACAAATCTTACAGGGCTTTTTTTATACCTGCAATTTTCTAATAATTCTTCACAATCTTGCTAGCATTAGAATACCCATCTGTCACAAACTCGGCGGAATAGATACCGGCAGGCAAAAAATTAAGATTTAACGTCAGCTTCTGGTCAAGCAAGCCGCTGCTTTCCAGGTCTTGTTCAAAAACTATCTTGCCCAACAGGTCGTAAATTCTCAGCACGGCCCTGTCAAAATCGATGTTTTGCATATCAACAACCACTTCCGAGGTAAACGGATTCGGGTAGTAGCTTATCCCCTGCCCTTCGTTGCCTTCACGGCAAATAACCGCCACCGGACTGAAAGTCTCTGAGCTGCCGTCGAAATCGGTCTGCATCAAGCGGTAATAAGACACCCCGCTGTAAGGATCGGGATCGGTGGTGGCATAATACAACACCGTGTTGCTGTTGCCATTACCCGGAATATTTTTCACAAATTCCCAGGTGCCGGCATCGGTGCTGCGTTGTATGGTGAAATAGTCATTGTTGGTTTCGGTGGCTGTCGCCCAGGTGATAGCTACCTCATTGTTTTCACAGACAGCATTGAAATTCAACAAATTAATGGGAAGCGGATTGTCGTTACCACCGCCAAGACCCCAATTACTCCACCCGGTAGCGCCTGTTCGTTGTACTTTGGGATTACCACTGACTACCCAAGGGGTCATATGGGTCCCCGACTGCACCCAATCAGGACCCGCACTCTGAACACGTTTCACTGCCGTAAGCTGGCATAGATTTGTATAGGTTATCCCTCCCCCGGTAAGTGTGATATCATAGTTTCCGCCAGAAAGACTATTGCCCGGCGTTACATCCCAATATCCCTTATCATCTAATGATGCGATATAAAAAGGAGGACATCCGGAAACTGCAGGAACCAGCTCCAGTTGTGCCAGCCATGAAGGCGACCACGCCATTGGAGTGGCATTGAAAAATGCCGTCAGCGAACCACCTGATGTTTTTAAGGATGTAAATTCTACAAGCATATGACGGTTGTTGGTACCCAAACCAAAGGGGAATAAACCTGTTGAATTTCCGGCGTTTGTTGCAGCCGCAAACCAACGTGTCATCTTCCCATATACAAAACCATCTGTATGGGCTAACGTACCCAAATTTGCCGTGGATGTGCCCAGAATAAGGAGTTTATTGTTGGTCAAAGCATCAATATTGCCTTTTAACATGGTAAGTGTGTTTGTAACATTTACATCATTTGAACCTATCCTTACCAAATCTGCATTGGTCGATTTATTTATGGTGAGGTTGTAAAAATCATGATCGGCTCCCAGACCACCGGTATTGATCGTTACAGGTGTAACACTTCCTCTGAAGCTGACAGTTCCATCGCTGGCATTAAAAATACCGCTATTGGTCCAATTGCCATAAACATCCAGACTCGAGGCACCATCCATAACGAGTTGGGTTTCTATCGTCAGGTTCTTACAACTTCCGGAAACAGCTGTCGGGACATGAGAAATATTCGACGCACAAGGAGCATAAGCCCGAATGATTACATTTCGTGTATTGTCCGGAATACCTGAAGCTACAGAATAACTGCTACCGCCGCCATATATCAGCCAGTTGGAAGGGGTCGTCCAGTTGATACTGGTATTTCCCGACCAGACATAGTCGCCGCTGCTTAATCCCGTTGTTGGAGGTGCAAGTACTGTTACCGTCACCGTGGAAGTAGCTGAACAACTAGCAGCAGTACTGGTAACGGTATAAGTTGTGTTAGACATCGGCGCAACAGTAACAGGGCTCCCATTCATCGATCCGGGATTCCAGAGAAAATCTGCTCCTGTTACCGGGCTGCTGGCACTTAATTGAGCCTGGGTACCAATACACACAGCTGTCGGCAAAGCCGCCAAAGTAACCGTTGGAATAGGATTAACCGTTATCATCAATGAGGAAGAGGTAGAAATGTCTTGTACCTGAGCCGGTGTTAATGCGGTGTTATATATTCGAACATCATCCACATAACCTAACCACCAGTAATTATTATCGTGATTTGCAATATAAATATCCCTGTTGAAAGTATATGAAGTGTAATTTATTGTCCTCCCAACAACGCCATTTACATATAAAGTAGCGACCGAACCGTTCATAACCACTGCAATATGTGTCCAGTTTGTTGATGCATTAATTGTTCCGCCACCCCATGATGAGCCTTGTATTCCCATATCCCAATTTCCATTATACGTTCCCACATAGAACCGATAATTAGAATTTGGTACTTGTCCCGCTGTCATGTACATCATATTGTTTGCAGGATTATCGGATTTTACCCACATCGAAAAGGTATGAGGGTTTGTGGAAGGATTAAGTCCAGAACCATAATTACAATCAATATATTGATTTCCATTAAAATCATAGGCGCCTCCACTTACACCACCGGATACCCATAAAGGCGACGAGGCGGCATCAATAGTTCCATGATTTCCATTGCCGGAATAGTCTGTTACAGTTGCGGTGGTGCTTGTGCCGGTAATAAAAGGAGTAGCTTGGTCATTTTCCTCAATTTGAACTTTATCAACCCACAATTGACCATAGGCTCCGCTCTGTCCATAAACGTAAATACTGAATGATTGAGATAAATCCCAATTGGCACCAATTGTTGTTGTAAAGGAAACTCTTTCCCATGTACCAACACTAGTTACATTTATTGTAGTTATGTTTGTTTCAAAACCATACGAAGCTTCAGCAATTCTATAGTGATATAATCCAACATTTGCACCTTTCCCGGCTACACTCGATTTCTGATACCAGGACACAGTAACTATATCACCATAAGTCAAGCCCAGATTGTTGGGAATTCCAACAGACTGAGAAATACCAAGCCATCTGTGCCCCAATCCATATAAATCGTTTTGATCCTGAAAAAACATACATGGGTCATTGCTGCCATCAGTTCCGCCATAAATCCAACGGGCATGGTAACCAATAGAAGCAGAGGGGACTCCGCTATTATATCCGGTACTCCAATTACTTACAGTAATTGCGTCCGTATGCAATGCAGCATCCCAGCCGGGCTGATAATTACCGGGAGTACCATTAGAAATAATGGTTCCATTCGGATTGTTAACCAAGTTCCTGGCGGGTTCCTGGATATCATCAAAAGTATAATTCAGCACCAGGCCGGTTGAGGGTGCAAGAGGTGTTGAATATGCTGTTCCGCATAAATTATCTGTGACGATTCTTCTGTAACATGTGTTTTGCGTTAGGGCACCTGGTGAATAGTTGGCGGAATTGGCTCCGGAAATAGTTGTCCATGCTCCTGTACAATTGGCTTGTTGCTGCCATTGATATGTATAATTACCATCTCCACCGGTTGGACTGCTGCCTGTCAATGGTGCAGGGGTGGCTCCGCTGCATATTGACTGATCGGTACTAATGATTCCAGGAGCTAAGGGTGCATAAACAGTTATTGCCGTAGAATTGCTGGTAACATTACCGCATCCGTTTCCGTTTGCACCTGTTATAACGTGATAAAATATATTTTCTGTTAAGGGAGGAGTTGTGTAAGAAGCACTTGTTGCTCCCGAAATATTTGTCCAGTTGGTTCCATCGGGTGAACTCTGCCATTGATAGGTATATCCGCCGGTACCATTGGCTGCTGCCACGCTCATTGTATGTGTTCCTCCATTACAAATTGTTGCCCCTACTGGCTGGGTAAATATACTTGGATCAGCAGCTACTATTACAGAATATGTAGCAGAAGCAGCAGTACAGGGACTGTTTGTTACTGTCATAGTTAAGGTAACTGTATTACCTGCATCACCTGCTGCAGATGTATAGGTAGGTGTTATTGTGGTTCCTCCTGCTGTTATTGATCCCGCTCCGTTTTCTGTCCATGATATTGTTCCGTTGGAAGCGCTTGCGCCGCTCACCGTGGCAGTTCCACCCACGCAGATGGTCTGACTACCGCCCGCTGAAGCGGTCGGCTGGGCTTTTACCACAACGGAATATGTTGCTGTAGCAGACGTACAGGGTGAGTTAGAAACATTCATTATTAAGGTAACCGTATTACCTGCATCACCAGCTGCAGAAGTATAGGTGGGCGTTGTCGTGGTTCCTCCTGCTGTTATTGAGCCCGCTCCGTTTTCTGTCCATGATATTGTTCCGTTGGAAGCGCTTGCGCCGCTTACTGTAGCAGTTCCACCAACACAAATGGTCTGGCTGCCGCCGGCTGATGCGGTCGGCTGTGCTGTTACAGTAATGGTACCCGTAACTGAATTTGTGCCGCCGGTGCAGCCGCCCGTCAACGTTACCGTATAAGTAAATGTACCGGCAACTGACGGTGAGCCGCTGATGGTAACAACATTTGAAGCCCAACTTCCGCTGACACCGGCAGGTAATCCTGTAATTGTAGCACCTGTCGCTCCGGTGGTTGCATAGGTAGTCGTTGTGATAGCCGTATTGATGCATTTTGTCTGAGTGCCTCCGGCGGTCAAAGAGATCGTATTATTCGGAGTTACCGTAATCGTTCCTGTAGCATTTACCGTACCGCATCC
>Ga0209098_1001119_pt1 | contig 26559 bp, 24 predicted proteins | sample AD_JPNHW1_MetaG_FD_184429 | JGI IMG/M metagenome (GOLD analysis project Ga0209098, IMG submission 184429) | Active sludge microbial communities of municipal wastewater-treating anaerobic digesters from Japan - AD_JPNHW1_MetaG (SPAdes) (version 2) | ecosystem: Engineered > Bioreactor > Anaerobic...
CCACATGCCGTAATAAGCGCCCTCCTTGCGGCTCTTGGTCTGTACTGCGTCCACTTCCACCACGTCGGGCAGCATGGCGAACGGTGGCACATAAGCAAAACCGAGACCGATGCCGGCGATGGCCATCACGACAAACGTGAACGTCATGCCGAGAATGTGCGCGAAGAAGAACATCCCGAGGCAGCAGACCGCAAGAATACCGAGCGCAATCTGATAGGTGCGCTTTTTTCCGATGCGCTTGGAAATCAGCACCGAGACCGGAATACAGACCATGGCGACGCCGAGCAATAAAATCATGGCAATGGTGGTCATGCCTTCGTTTTGATAGATGTATTTAAAATAATACACTAGCATGGTCTGGACAAAGGTGAGGCCGGTGAGGTTCAGGGTATAGACCGCGGCGAGCCGCATATAGTGTTTGTTTTTAAAAACCACCGCAAACGTTCCGAAAAATTTTTGTTTTGAAATAACGTGATTTTGTTCGGTCTCGCGTACGGTGAAAAAGGTGATTAAAATCGTCCCCGCCATGATGATACCGAAAATCAAACCGACATTCGAATATCCCTTATGGGTGTCGCTTGCCGCATTCACGATAGGCAGGACAATGGCTGCGCCCAATATGGTGCCGATAACCGCAAAACTGAACCGGAAGCCGTTGAGGGACGTTCGCTCCTTGAAGTCCTTGGTCAGATCGGGCGTCAGCGAGCCATAGGGGATGTTGACAACCGTGTAGGCGGTGTTCAGCAGGCAGAGCGCAAAGAGTGCCCAGAGAAAGCCGAGTGTCTGTCGGTTTTGAAAATCGGGCGCGGAGAAGAAATACCACATTGATAAAAGTAACGGTAATGCGCCGAATAAAAAATAGGGGCGGCGGCGTCCCCAGCGGGAGCGGGTTCGGTCTGAGATATAGCCCATCATCGGGTCAGTGACCGCATCCCAGAACTTGCCGATTAAAATGGCTGCTCCGGCGAGCGCAGAGGCGATGCCGACAGTGTCGGTCAGATAGATGAGCGAATAAAAACCCATCGCGGTAAAAAAGAGGTTGCCCCCCAGATCACCGACTCCGTAACCCATTTTGACCCCAAAGGGCAGCTTGGTCTTTTTTACGGCTGTTGTTTCTTCATTTTTCATGATGATACACCTTTATACATTTGATAAATTTATTGGCTAGTTCATCGGTTACATTGCGGGCGGTCTGTTTCGGGTTCTTGTGGTAATCGGGAAGCCGTTCGGTGAGGTCGAGGCAGTCGCCCGGTACGATCACCGCTTTTTTGCGGATTTTGTTGGGGCGGGTGGTGATGTTGCCGCCCATCAAGCGAAACGCGAGGTCTTGGAGATTAATCACGGATTCGACGATGCGGTCAAAAGAGTTCGGGTCACTTTTGAGATAATTAAGGTCGTAGTAAGACATCAGGTCGAAAAGCTCCATATGACGCATCGCATACCAGGCCTCTCCGGTGCGGCGGTGCGCAAGAGCGGTCTCCAACGGGATGAGGGTTTCGATGGGTTTTTCCGGGTAGATGCGGTCCCAGCCCTCAAGACGCACGCGGTACATGCGCTGAATAAAGGAATCGTCTTTTGCGTTCAGCCCCAATATGTTTTCGGCGAATTCGATCACAAACGGCAGAAGGGCCTCCCAGCGGCGCTGTTTGTTTGCTTTTTCGCTTTCGCCTGCGGTCGGGTTTTGCGGCCGATAACCGAGCGCTGTGTAATATTCTTCGGCGACGTCCAAAATGCGGTTTTCGAGGGCTTCGATACGCGGTAATATGTCATTATATGATGTTGGAGTCATACCACAGAGAGATTCGAGGTGATCGAGAGCGGCAAGAACTTTCTTTCGGTCGCGCGAATCGTATTGGTAATGCACCGAAATCGGAAGAATGCGGACCTTTTCGGGGCGGGCGGCTTTTTCAAGTTCGCTTGCGCACCAGAAGCCGATGCGTACCGTTCCGGGCTCGATTCGGGGCAGGGTCTCGCTGTGATAGGAAATTTGGCCCTCGGGGGCGATGCCGAGCGGAGAATTGCCGTCCCGAAGGACCGCCCTGATATTTTTCATGCTCACAGGTTCGGCTTTGACGTGGTAGACCGGCAAAGCGCCTGCGCGCGGCAGGATAAAACGGATGAATCCGCCGCCCCAGAGCGGAACGGCGTAATCGTGAACCAGGCGAATGGGGGAGCTGCAGGGAAGCGGCGTCTTCAGCTTTTTCGCTAAGCGCGGGAGGAGGTAATTAAATACATAAGAGAGCAGCTGGGGTTCGTCGCCGTAGGGGTGGCGGAAAGCGACGATCAGACGCGTCTTTTTTTGTTGGAAGTCCCGGAGGGCCTCGATAATTTTCTCGGGGATTCGAATCTCTGTTTTTTCAAAGGAGAGTGCCAAACGGAGATATACGGGCATTAAAAAACGGCCGGCAGAAAGCAGCGGCCCTGATGGTTGTGAAGGCGAAAGCTTTTTTCGTGTCTGCGCTTTGGTAATCGGCTTTGCGGCCAGCCCCGTTTTCGACATAGTTTCCCCAATATCGCGATTGTTACGATTATTGTACCAAACGGCCGATTCGGTGTCAAGAGAAAGACTGCCGGTCAAGACGAACATCATTGAGACGGTTTCCATCCGCTCTGTCGGGCATGCGTTTGCATATTTCGACGTTCAACAACAAAAACTATGGCAAAACATGCGGAGGTGAAACCTTGTTTTTGGATAAATGGCTGCACAAAAACGATAAAAATCCGGGGACAAAAATAACTGAAAACGCGGAGAAGTTGATCGAAGGCGGTTTGTCCGATAAACTTGAAGATAATATCGAGCTCTTTCAAAAGCTTTTTGCAAATGACGATACCTTTATCGTTAGAAAATTCGAAAACAGAAACAACCCCGATATCTGCTGCTGCCTGATGTCCATGGACGGCATGATCAACGTGAGCATCATCAATGAAAATATCATCAGGCCGGTTACTGCTTATGAAGATAAAAAAGAAGGGGATTTGTTCAAAACATTATCCGAGCAGGTGGTTCAGTCAAACGATGTCACCGCCTCGGAAGATATCAATAAAATGCTTGAGGCAATTCTTTACGGCGATACGCTTTTATTTGTCGACGGTTACAAGCGCGCAATGATCATCAATACCAAAGGATGGCCGTCGAGAAGCATCGCGGAACCGGATTTGGAAAAAGTGTTCCTCGGCCCCAAAGAGGGATTTACCGAAGCTATTATGCAAAATGTCGCCATGGTGCGCAGAAAAATCCAGATAAACGATTTGAAATTTAAATTTCGTACGGTCGGCGCGAGAACCCGCACGAAGGTCTGTATTTGTTATATCAAGGGCATCGCGCAGGAATCGATCTTAACGGAATTGGAAAAACGTCTCGATACCATCGATATAGACGGTATATTGGATTCGGAATACATCAGGGAATTTATCACTGACGCGCCGTTATCTATATTCAATACCATTTATCGGACCGAGAGGCCGGATACCGTCGCGGGCAAACTGCTGGAGGGCAGGTATGCCGTGATTGTTGACGGAACTCCCGTGGTCCTTACGCTGCCCTGCTTATTTATAGAAAACATACAGACAAACGAGGATTACTACCTGCAGTTTCAGGCCTCTTCATTTAATCGGATTCTGCGTATTATCGCTTTGTTCATCACAACCTGTCTACCCGCTATTTATCTCAGTTTAATCACTTTTCACCAAGAGCTGATTCCGACAACTCTGCTCACAAGTATTTATTCGGCTAGGCAAGGGGTTCCGTTCCCGAGCGTCATTGAGCTGCTCGGGCTCATCATCATATTCGATGTTATTCGCGAGGCCGGAACGCGGATGCCTTCGACAATCGGCCAAGCCTTTTCAATTGTGGGGGCTCTCGTATTGGGACAGGCGGCCGTCGACGCAAAATTCATCAGCGCGCCCATTGTGATCATTGTCGCGTTCGCCGGCATCACCAGTTTGATGTTGCCCAAAATGATCAACACGATTATCATCATACGGCTTTTATTGATTATTATTTCTGCGCTTATGGGGTTATACGGTTTTCTGTTCTTGTTTACCGGAATTTTAGTGCATGCGTTCAGCCTTCATTCGTTCGGCGTCCCATTTATGTCCTATATCAGGACCTTCGACAGGGGAGACTTGAAAGATACGATGATCCGTATGCCCTGGTGGCTGATGAATTACCGCCCGAGATTGATTGCGAATGACAGGAAAAGACAAAAAAAAGAGGATAAGCGCACATGAAAAAGCGGGCGGTATTGTTTTTGTTGATTGTTCTCTGCCTGGTTACGACCGGTTGTTGGAATTACAGGGAAATCAATATGCTTTCCATCGTTGCGGGGGTCGGCGTTGACCGCGACGCTGCCTCCGGTGATTATGTTTTATATATCGAGATTATAGAGTCCGGCTCGGCTTCGAAAGGCCAGTCGTCACCGGAAGGCAAAATTGTGGAGACCAGAGGAAAAACCGTGTTCGATGCGGTTCGGAATACGATTCAGGTCTCCGGAAAACGACTGTTTTGGAGTCACGCGCAATGCATCATTGTTGGTGAGGGTCTGGCGAGGCAGGGGCTTCTTGATGTGCTCGACTGGTTTTACCGGGATGCCGAAATACGTCTGACCACACATCTGCTGGTCGCAAAGGATGCATCGGTAAAAGACATTATGACTTCCAAAGGCATCGTCAACGAAATTTTGTCTTATGAAATCAACGATAAAATCGATAATTCGGACAATGTTGAAAAATATACAAGGGTTCAATTATATAAAGTCATAAAAATGCTTGAATCGGAGGTCCCTTACGCCTTTGCTCCCTGCGTTACAATGAAGCCGCAGGATGAGATGAAGTCGGCGGATATCTGCGGGACCGCGATTTTCAAAGGGGATATCCTCGTGGGTTATTTGGATTCGGAGGATACGAAATATTTTTTATATGTCATCGATAAAGTTAAGGGAGGTTTGTTGGTCAACTACAATTATCAAAACGACCCAATTGCGGATATCACCCTGGAGGTGTTCGACAACAAAACCACGGTCAAACCCGTTTTCAGTGACGGCATTTTAGCCGTTGGTATCAGCACCGAGACCGAGGCGGCGATCGGGGAAAGCGGGCCAAATGCAAGCTACGCCGATATAGCGGGTATGACGGCTCTGACGGAAGACATGCAGCTGTTTTTGCAAGAAAACATCATCCGCGTCGTTCAAAAGGTGCAAAATGAATTCGACACCGACATCTTCGGGTTCGGGCAACTGGTTTATGCGGAAAAGCCCGACATTTGGAAGCAATATAAAGACGATTGGGATAACGGTTTCAAGAATCTGCAGTTCAGCGTGACCTGCAAAATCAAAATCAGGAACAGCGCCCAGGCCGGAAAAAGTTTAAAGGATCAACAGTAATGGGCGAGGAAATTGTGATTTTTACTGTGTTGTATGCGGTGTTGATATTTACGGATTTGGTGCCTGTATATCGCTCGAAAAGTAAGAAGGCGATTTTTTTCTGCACCGGATTTTTTGCGCTTGCCTTCATTTTGCAAGTTTTAATTATTTTCAAAGTCGAGCTTCCCAGATATGCGGATTTGTTTCAAACCATTTACGATTTCATAACCGGTAAAGGGGGGAAATGAGTTGGGAAAAGAAGTGATCACGGCGAAACAGGCGATTGCGATGCTGGTCATGTTCGAATTGGGCAGCGCTTTGATTCACGCCACCCATGCGAGAGACAATCAGGACTTTTGGCTCTCCTATCTTGCCGCAACGGTTTTTGCGTTGTTTACCTTTTTCATATATAGCCGTATTATGATCCTCTACCCGGGGAAAAACCTGCTGGACATCAACAGGGAACTGTTCGGGAAAGTCGCGGGAAGCATCATTTTCGCAACTTATATCTTTTACGCATTCTCTCTCGGCGCTTTTGTGACGCGGCATTTCACGGAGGTCATTCAGATAACATCTTTGCCGGAAACGCCGCAATATGCGTTTGCGATTTGTATCATTCTCACCTGTATTTATATCACGAGAAACGGGGTCGAGACCTTCGGGCGCTGGTGTTTGTTCGCGCTTCCGGTCATTATTGCAATTTTCTCACTGACAGTAGTCGTTTCGGCTTATCTGTTTGATTTTCAAAACTTAAAACCTGTTTTGCAGAGTGACGCATTTTTAATAGCGGATAATGCGTTTAATAATTATTCACTGCCGTTCGGAGAGAGCGTCGTGTTCCTTTTGGTGATTGATTCCCTGAATTTCCGTAAAAAAACGCTGAAAGTTTTTTATATCGGCTTGATATTGGGGGCATTCTTAATTGCGGTTGCGACGTTGAGAAATATCCTGGTTCTCGGCATGGAAAACATTCAACTTCTGACCAGCGCATCAATCAGCGCCGTCAGCATTATTCAATTGACCTCCTATTTAGAGCGAATTGAAATAATCGTCATCATAAATCTGATCATCTGCGGAATTGCCAAGATTGCGGTGTGCTTGGCGGGAGCCGTGAGAGGGACCGCGAAGCTTTTAAATCTCAATTCCGAAAGACAGCTTGCTGCCCCAATCGGACTGTTGATGCTGATGCTTTCGATCAACGTTTTTAAAAACGCCATGCAGCTGAACGAATGGTTCGACGTCTACAGATGGATTTTTCTCCCGGTTCAGGTGCTCTTTCCCCTTGTGACTTGGGTCATTGCGGAAATTAAAACGAAAGTTCATAAGAACAAAAGAGTAAAGGCTGTCGAACAAGAGAATTAAGGTTTTAGTTTCGTATGCGGAAAAGAGCTTAGCATAAAAGCTTAGGCCTATTTTATTTTGGCGTTTGGTATGGTATAATCTAACAAATATTTCAGGGAAATGAGAGGCAAAAAGATAGATTGATGTTCAAAGTGGCTTTGTTACAAATGATTTCGGCGAAGACGCAGGATGAAAATCTCGAAAAGGGGATTGCTTGGTGCAGAACGGCTAAGGCAATGGGGGCTGATCTGGCGCTGTTTCCCGAGATGTGGAATAATGGGTATGTGTTTCCGTCCGATATCGAAGAATTCAAAAAGAGCGCCGTTGGAAGAAATAGTGATTTTGTCAGTACTTTTGCCGAATTGGCAAACGAATTGATGATGGCAATCGGGATTACATACCTTGAACAATACGAGCCGCTACCGAGAAACACGCTGACGGTGTTTGATCGTTTCGGCAGGCGGGTATTGGATTATTCGAAAGTGCACACCTGCGATTTCGATGCCGAGCGAAATCTGACGCCGGGTGAGGACTTTGGGGTGTCGGAGTTGGATATCGAAGAAGGCAGCGTGAAGATCGGGGCTATGATCTGCTATGATCGGGAATTTCCCGAGAGCGCAAGGATTTTAATGCTCAAGGGCGCGGAGGTTATCTTGGTGCCGAACGCCTGTCCGATGGAAATCAACCGGCTTGCTCAGCTCCGGACGAGGGCTTTTGAGAACATGCTCGGGATTGCAACGGCGAACTATGCTTACGGTCAACCCGATTGCAACGGGCATTCTTCGGCTTTCGACGGGGTTGCCTATGGGGAAATCCGTCCCGGAACGGTCGAATCTAGGGATATGCTGATCGTCGAGGCGGGCGAGGCAGAGGGGATTTATCTTGCGGCGTTCCCGATGGATAAAATTCGCGATTACAGGCGGCGCGAAATTCACGGCAACACCTACCGGCACCCGGACAAATACCGCCTGCTGGTCTCGGAGGAGATAAAAGAACCGTTTATTAGAAGGGACTACAGAAAATGAATCATTTAATCGTTATATAATAACATTCCGAAATAGGTGACGGTGTTTGCGCCGTTGATATAGTTTATTTTTGCAGTTTCGGCGAGTCCCGCGACCAAGATGCCGAAGCCCTCAACTGAGGGAAACAGCTTGTCGGGGAAACGGCAGGGGCTGTCGGGATAAGTACATTTTTCGCAACGATTACAGCTTTCATTCGAAAGCAATAAAAAGTCGTTTATTTCTTGTTTAACGAGTTCATAAATCTTGTCGCAGGTCTGTTTAAAAGCCGCGTGTCCGGCGCGCATCCCCTCAAAATCAAATGAGTCCTCGAGAGGGAAAATCTGATTGAAAACCAAGGCATGGGCATAGGACAAACATTTTACTCGGCATTCTTCCATCTTGCCGACGGCGGGCGGACAAGCCCAAGTCGTGCCGTAGCTGCGGCAGGCGTTGTCCTCGCAAAGTTTGCGCACTTCCGGCGAAAATGGGATTTTCGCGGTTGAAATCATACCATGTTGGCTGATCCCGAGGGCGATTATTTGATCTTTATCAATATTCATATAAAATCCTCTAACTAATTATCACGGATGAAAACCGATTTCAGCATAACATAATCCGCTTTAATTTTCAATCGAGCAAAAATTATCAAGCAACGTTATGGAAGATGTTGTATGATCAGATCGGCGGTGATGACATGAACGGTACCGAGATCATTCAAAAGGCGATCGACTTTTGTGAGGAAAACCTGACCGGCGAGATCACCGTAGACGAGCTTGCCGCGCGTTCGGGCTATTCGGTCTATCACTTTTGCCGGATGTTTCAACAGGCGGTCGGTTGCGGGCCGATGGAGTATCTGCGCAGGCGGCGTCTGTCCGAGGCCGCCGTCGCCATCGCCTCGGGCAGGGACTACATCAAGGACGTCGGGTTTAACTGGGGGTTCAACTCCCATGAAAATTTTGTGCGGGCGTTTCGGGCGCAATTCGGCGTGACACCATCGCTGTTTCGGCAGACTCAAAGCAGTTTGAATCTGTTTCACCCCGTAAAATTGGGTGAACGGCGGTTTGAAATTCCGGGGCCTGCTGTGCGCTTTACCGTCAAACCCGCTTTCAAGGTCGCGGGATTTGCCTGCCGCACGACTTTCCGAAAGGGCGCGAACGGAAAAGACGCGCCCTGCCACTGGAACCGGTATCATGCTGAGCGGCTTTTTGAGCAGATCGGAAAACCGACCGACCCGGCGACGCGGTGGGACATCGGGATGCTATTCGACTATGACGAAAAAACAAGAGATATTTCTTATTTGATCGGCATTGAAGTCGACAACTTTGACGGTGTAAATCCCGAATGCACCAAGCTGACGATTCTATCGGCGCAATATGCGGTGTTCAACACCCCGCCCGCAACCACCGAAACGTTTGTCAAAACAATTTACCAGACATGGGGTTATATCTACGGTGTATGGTTTCCACAAACGGGGTTTACGCACCTGAAAGCGAATGAATTTGAGACCTATTTCCGCTGCTGCCGGGTCTCGACGGCGTAGAGAAGATGAGCAAGTCGCTCGATAACTACATCGGCATCGACGAACCGGCGGAGATTATATTTGAAAAGTGCATGAAAGTGCCGGACACGATTTTGGCGGACTATTTCCGCCTGACAACCGATGTTGCCGAAAGCGTATTTACGCCGTTGGTCGAGAGGGATATCCGGCAGGCGCATTTTGTGTATGCGAGAGAGATTGTCCGGCTGTATCACGGGGAGACGGCGGTCGAAGCCGCCGAACAGCGGTATTTGTCGGTCGCCTCCGGCAAAAATCCGGATCAGATGGAGATGCTGACGGTCACGGAGAGCGAAATATCGGTTATTTCGCTGCTGCGGATGGCCGGATTCGCCGCTTCCAACGCAGATGCCAAACGGCTGATCGAGGGCAAAGGCATTAAACTGAACGGCGTTGTCGTGGAGGACATCGACCGCCGTGTGAACTGCGACGCCGTGTTGAGCCGGGGGAAGAATCGGTTTGTAAGGGTGAGGTTTGAGAAAGAGGATTGACAGGTTCTCAAATAATAAGCGCGCCGGTGAAAACCGGCGCGCTACATAGTTTTTATTATTACCCGTAACTGTTATAATTCCGAGATTCTTCGTATGCTCAGAATGATAGCTTTATTTCCTTCGGATAAATCACAATCAAAGTGCCTTCGCGGACGGAGATTTCGGAGAGCACGCCGGTGAATTCGTTGCTGACTCCTAAGGGGTAGGTGTTATATAGCGTCGCGTCTGTGAGCGGGTATTTGAGGCCGCGCTCATAGACGCCGGTGCAAACTTCCGTATGCGCAAACGCCGAGACCGTCCCTTGCGCAGTGGCCGGGAAAGTGAGTTTGTCGTTATGGATGGCGGTGATTACCGCGTCGCGATCGAAAAGGTACCCTTTGCAGCCCTGTTGCGCCAGATCGGCGATGCACTGGATGTTGGCAAGGGTATGGTCGAGACGCCCACCCGTGCCGCCGTAGATATGAAACACGCGAAAACCGCTATTTTTGCCCTCCCTCAGAGCCGCGACCATGTCGGTATCGTCTTTTTTTTTAGGCAAGACGACGGTTTTTACGCCGGAAGCCGGTTTTTCGGACAGCGAATCGAAATCGCCGACCACGAGATCGGGGGCGAGGCCGTGCTGTTCAAGATAAATCAAGCCGCCGTCCGCGGCAATGACGAGATCGCCGGGAGCGGGAACGGGCGGCGGGCCGTAATGCTCACCGGCGCCGAAGATGTAGCAGGTCGGCATAATTAGACCTTCTTTCGAAGAGATAGATCTTATAATTCAAAATTCAGAGTTAAGAATTCAGAAGCGCGGACGGGGGAACCATCCTGCCCGCTGCGGCGGGCACTTCTTCACAGAGGAGAATATTTCATCCGTCCTACTTAAGATGGCAATTCTAAAATCAATCCGACGGGGCAGTGGTCGCTGCCGATGACTTCCGAATAGATGATGCTGTCTTGGACGCAGTTCGCGAGCCGTTCCGAGACAAGAAAATAGTCAATGCGCCAGCCGGTGTTGCGCTCCCGCGCTTTGAAAATGTAAGACCACCATGTATAAGCATTGGGTTTATTGGGATAAAGCAGGCGGAAAGTATCGACAAAACCGGACTGCAAAAGAACAGTTAATTTTTCACGCTCTTCATTGGTGAAACCCGCGCTGCCCATATTCGGCTTGGGATTTTTAAGGTCGATCTCTTTATGCGCGACATTCAGGTCGCCGCAGACAATCACGGGCTTTTGTTTGTCGAGCGCGGTCAGATAGTCACGGAATGCGTCTTCCCAAAGCATCCGATAGGGCAGACGCGCCAATTCGTTTTGAGAGTTGGGTGCATATACGGTGACGAAATAAAACTGTTCGAATTCCAGCGTGATCACGCGGCCCTCGCCCGAATGTTCGGCGGTGCCGAAATCGTAGGAGACGGAGAGCGGTTCAAGGCGGGTGAAGACCGCCGTGCCGGAGTAGCCTTTTTTCTCGGCGCTGTTCCAATAGGACGTGTAACCCGCAAATTCGATATCGGCTTGCTCGCGCTGCATCTTGGTCTCTTGGACGCAGAAGATGTCGGCGTCGGCAGCGGTGAAATATTCGGGAAACCCCTTATTCATGACGGCGCGCAGGCCGTTGACATTCCATGAGATAAATTTCATATGTTTTTCCGTCCCTTGCTTGTGGTCTGATTTTATTATAACCCGGATTGCTCAAGGGGGCAAGTATTTGGCTAATCCAACTCACGGTTGGGAAATGTACAAAGAAGTCCAAAAAACGCGTCATTGTTTTTACAGGAATTTATCATTATAATCAAGACAAATAGTTCGCTTGCGAACTTTAGGCGGCAAAATACTTTTTGCCGCCGGGACCTACCAACAAACTTGTTTGGAGGAATAACCACGTCGATTAAAATCAACGAACAGATTGCGTTTTTGCGTAAGCAAAAAAATATCACGCAGGAGGAACTGGCGCAGGCGCTCGGAGTGACCAACCAATCGGTCTCGAAGTGGGAGAACGGCGCTTGCTGCCCCGATATCGCGTTGCTGCCGGAGATTGCCGCCTACTTCGGCGTGACCACCGATGCGCTGCTTGGATATAAACCCGCCGACTCACTCGGGGATGTGTATTTGAAAATCAAGGCCTTGTTTCAGGAGTCGCCCGCCGAGGAGAGTTTTGCGCTGGCGTTCAAGCTGGGATTTATATTGCATGAGGGCGCGGTTTCGAGGGGCTACAAGGGCTTTGTGCCGTGGGACACAAGCCGGGATCGGATCGCTGAGAACGGGCTCGGGCAGTGGGGATTTTCGGCCTGCAGCGAACCCGAGGGTGTTTCGGTGATGAAGGGCAACACCATCTTGATCGCGAACGGCAAGATCGAGCGCCCCGTTTCGGCTGCCGAGCTGCGGGATATCCACAGCTTTTTGCAGACGTTTGAAAACAAAGACACGTTGAAGGTGATTTTCGGGCTCTGCGAACTGACAGCGAAGGATTACAGCGTATACATCACTGTAAAAGAACTTGCCGAGGCTTGCAAATTGCCGGTCGAAGACGTGGAACATGCGCTCGGAGAACTGCCGACCCAAATCGGAACCGCAAAAGACGGGAGCGAGGGATATCGCATCGAGGGCAGGTATATGCATATCCCGACGGTATTGCGGCTGCTCACCGCATAATAAACAAAGAAAGACAGAACCTTCGCAGCGAAAATGCTGCGGGAGTTTTGTTTTTTCAATGCAAATCATGATATAATCGGTTCAGAATGAATTCGGGGGGATTTTATGGGAATCTGCGCAAGAGAGTACCCGCTGTTTTCTGCCTGCGGACTGAACTGCGGCTTGTGTCCGCGTTTTTTTACCGACGGTCCTTCCCGGTGCCCGGGCTGCGGTGCCGAAGGGTTTTCGCAGAAGCACCCTTCGTGCGGCTTTTTATCGTGCTGCCGCCGCCATGAAGTCGAATATTGCGGACTGTGCGCAGAATACCCCTGTGCACGATATGACGGGGCCGAACAATACGATTCCTTTATCACCCATCAAAACCAGATGAAGAATTTCGAAAAGATCAAAGAGATCGGTTTCGAGGCTTATCGGGTTGAACTGAATCGTAAAGTCACACTGTTAAATAAATTACTTAACCATTTCGACGACGGTAAAAGAAAGAGTTATTATTGTCTGGCAGTTAATCTGATGGAGTTGGAAGATATCGAATTGGTGATACAACAGTTTACTGCTCACGGTCAATCCGATACGCCAAAAGAAAAAGCTGCGGCGGCGGTCGGATTATTCGAAAAAATTGCGAGTAAACGCGGAGTGACGCTGAAGCTGCGCAAACCGGAGCCGAAAGCGGAAAAAGAAGCAGGGAGAAAAGCGTTATGAGATATGCGATTTTATATCATCCGGGGCATAACCGGGTCTATTTTGAGACGGCTTTAAAACTGGCGCTGTCGGAGTTTGATATTGCGGCAAAACGGCTTTCCTCGAAGTGTTGCGGACCTCAGAATAAAAATATCGGCGGGAACGAATACCTCGTGTTTGAGACGGCGGGGGAGTTGTCGGAAGATGATATCAAAATCGTCTCGGGATTGTCATTCGTCTATGCGCTGTTTGCGCTGGAGGGTGAAGACGGCGGGCTGCGGCTGCGTCCGATTTTGCGCTCCGACGAGCACTTTGTCGAAGAGGGCATCAGCGCGATGCTGAAATACACGGGGAAGACCAACGAAATTTTTACACGGATGATGATCAACATCGCGCGATATTCTCAACCCTGCGACGAGCCTCTGAAATTGCTTGATCCGCTGGCCGGGAAAGGCACAACGCTGTTCGAGGGACTTATCAAGGGTTATGATGTGTACGGCATCGAAATCGGTGAAAAAGTCACCTTGGAAGCGGTGCGGTTTCTACAGAAGTTTTTAGAGACCGCGAAATATAAGTTCGAATATAAAACGGTGCGAATTTCGGGTTCGAACAAGTCGTTTACCGCGCTGCGCAGCACCTTTGAGATTGCGCGAAACCGACAGGAGCAAAAAGAAGGCAAGATTAAAACTGCGGAATTGATTGCGGGGAACGCGCAGTTTGCGGCGCAATACTATAAAAAGAACTTCTTTCATATGATTGTCGGCGACCTGCCCTACGGGGTTCAGCATACCAATGTGACCGACGAAAAGCAGTCCGCGATGACCCGCAGCCCCGCCGAACTGTTAAAGGTTTGTCTGCCGGGGTGGGTGGAAGTGCTGCGTCCGGGCGGCTGCATGGTTCTTTCATGGAACAGCAATGTGCTTGCGCGTGAAAAGATGGCGGAGCTTTTTGAAAGGAAAGGGTTGACTGTTTTAAACGACGGCCCGTATGCGCAGTTAGAGCATCGGGTGGATCAAGCCATTTTAAGAGATATCATTGTCGCAAAAAAAGGCAAATAAGAATGAATCCCACCACTGTTACAGACGATAGACGAATTACAGAGTAATTCGTCCGGGGAATTCACAATGTGAATTCCTTGCCCCCATTCCCTTTAACACCGTGCCGTTCTTGGCACGGCGGAAGGCAAGACAACCGCAGGTTGCTTTTTCTATTCCACCGCGGGTGGTGGATTTCGAACCGGAAGCGGCTATAATTGAGTTATACAGGAGTTTATCCGGGAGGTAATGAGATATGACTATCGGAAGCAAAATCGCAGCGCTGCGCGCCAAAGCAGGACTGACGCAGGAGGAACTGGCGGACATTCTGCATGTCTCGCGGCAGGCGGTGCAAAAATGGGAATCGGACACGACAAGACCGGAACTGGACAAGCTTGTCGCAATCGCCGAATATTTTAATGTCACGCTCGACGGATTGGTGTGCGCCAAGACCGCCGCTAATAATGACGAGGAACTGCGTTTTAATCGGGAATTTGTACCGAGTTATGCCGACATGCACGGGTGGGAGGTCTATTCAGCCAACATCCACATCGAGTGTGTGCAGATGGCGGACGAGGGATATGATATCGAACCCTATAAAAAGCTCGCCAACGAGATCAGCCTGCTGCCGCCCGGAAAAGCCCGTGAGGAAATGGCCGAGATTTTATACGGGCTTTTGAAGAGCTGCAAAAAGCAGGAGGGCTACAAGTTTAACGAGCCGTCCGATTTAGAAGGTATCAAGGCATTATGTGAGGGCAGTTCGGACAAAGCCGCTCCGGTTGACATAAAAACATTGAAAGAGAAAATCAAGGGCGCATGGCTTGGGAGAATTGCGGGTTGTTTGCTCGGGAAACCCATTGAGGGTATTCGTACAAAAGAACTGATTCCGCTGCTCAAAGAGACCGGGAACTATCCGATGCATCGCTATATAACGGCCGATGAGATCACCGATGAGATTGCAACGAAATATACGTTCCCGATTAAAAAGCGCAGTTATGCAAAGACCATTCCGAATGCGCCGTCCGACGACGACACCAATTACACCGTGATGGCGGCGACCCGGCTGCTCCAAAAATACGGGCGGGAATTTCAACCGATCGACGTGGCAAAATGCTGGCTCGCGAATCAGCCGAAGGACGCCTACTGCACCGCCGAGCGGGTGGCATTTGTCAACTTTGTAAACGGTTTTTATCCGCCGGTTTCGGCGATTATTAAAAATCCGTTCCGCGAATATATCGGCGCGCAGATTCGGGCCGACTATTTCGGCTATATAAACCCCGGTGATCCGGTCGAGGCCGCCGATATGGCGTGGCGGGATGCCTCGATTTCGCATGTGAAAAACGGCATCTACGGCGAGATGTTCGTCGCGGCGATGATTGCCGATGCGGCGGTGACAAGCGACGTTCGGAAGATCATCAACGCGGGACTGCGGCAGATTCCGATAACCTCGCGGCTTTATGACGAGATTCAAAAACTGCTTGCTATGATCGACAACGGAGAGAACGCCGAGACCTGCATGGCGTGGATTCATAAAAACTATGACGAGGGTACGGGATATCACTGGTGTCACACGATTTCGAATGCGCTGATTGTGGTTTCCGCCTTGATTTTCGGGGGGCTTGATTTCGGGAAGTCAATCTGCCTTGCGGTACAGACCGGATTTGACACCGACTGCAACGGCGCGACCGTCGGCTCGATTGTCGGCATGGCGATCGGCGCGGCGGGCATTCCGAAACACTGGACCTCGGTATTCAACGAAAAAGTGGACACTTCGATTTTCGGCGTCGGAACGGTCTCGGTTGAAGAGATGACGGAATTGACGATGAAACACATTAAAGGCTGAATGAAATAAATATCATCAATGAGAATGAGGGATATGCGGAGATTACCGCATATCCCTTTTTCGCCGCATCACCCGCCTTGATAACCGGCCCTTCTTATGATATCATACAGAGGGAACAGGCATTAAGGTGTAAATGGGGTTAATCATGCTTATAACATTATTGACTTTGGCTGACAACGGAGATGACCGGTTGTTTTTCGCGCAAATTTATGAAAAAAACGAAAAACTGATGCTTGTGATTGCAAACCGGATTCTGCATTCTAAGGAAAAGGCGGAGGAAGCGGTTCAGGACGCTTTTGTCAAAGCGATTGAGCATCTTTCGGAACTGAAACGAAAAAACGAAGAGGAATTGAAGGCCTGGCTGATTGTTGTCGTCAGACACATCTCGCTCAATACCGCGAAAAGAGAATCCCAGGTGGAGTATTTTAACCCACAGGATTGGTATGCGGCGGAAACAGACAGAACGATTGAAGGTTTTAAAAATGAGATCAATTACCGACGGCTGAAAGAGTCAATAAGAGAATTGCCATCGGTGTATGAAGATGTTTTATATCTGCGCATTGTGTGCGAGTGGAGTTATGAAGAGATCGAACGGGAACTCAATATCGAAGAAAAAATCCTCGGAACCCGCATCAAGCGAGGTAAAGAAATGTTAATTCGTAAACTGATGAGAGAGGAAAATATAAATCAACTCCAAAATACGAAAATTTCCAAATAAATTTTTATCAGGTGTCAGAAAACAGCCTTCTTAATTGTTTTATATAGTGAAGGGGAAAAGTTCCCTTAAAATCCGATTGGGAGGATTAAAAAATGGGCGATCAATTGGATGCGGTACTGAAAGAGGCGCTGACGGACTCGCTGCTTTCTGACTATGCGGGTGTCATTGAGAAAGCAGAAGGTGAAAATGTCTCGTTCAGCAAACGGTATTTAACACGGAAAGAACAGATGCTGCGCCATCCGGAGGGGTTTGTAAAAAAACACCGTCGGTATGTCGCCGCCATAATATTCAGAGTCGCCGCAGTGGCGGTTATTATTCTGATGTCGCTGGCCGCAGGCGCCGCGCTGGTCAAAGGAATTTGATATCGTAAGAAAAAATAAAATCATTAAAAACCCATATATTTATGAAAGCGGTTTCGTCGGAAATGAGCTCGAAACGGTTAAATAGGCCGGTCGAGAAGTAGTTTTCAATCGTAAACTGCTTATATTTTCGGTTGAAGAACGCGCCTTTTATCTGATCTATTCGCATGTCGAAGATCAGTAAAAGGATGAGAGTGATAATCCTGCTGTAAAATAAATGGAAATCTCTTTCTGATAAAAGTTAAAATATGGCTATTTAAAGCCGTAAGGTATATTTTTCATCTATTTGTCGAAATATGTCGAAATATTTTTTAACAATTTTTTTATTGAAATGTAAGAAAACGGCCTTTTCGATTGTTTATATATGCAGAGGGGAAAACCATGGTATCCGGTCCCAATATTAAGCAGTGCAGGCTGCAGCCGCAAATGACCGGATGAAACGGGGTTTCACCGTGCATTCACTAAAAAACAAAACAAAATTTCGAATGGAGCAAAAAAGTCATGTTGAGTTTCGGCAAATTTCAGTACAAAACAGCTTGCGAAAAGTACACGGACTGCCAGGCGGGATCGCATGAGGGTTATGCGATTATTGGGCGGGAGCGTTTCCGGAGTGGGATATGCATGCTCCGGGACGTTACGACTTCGCGTGAAACTGCAGACACACTGGTCGATTTAATGAACAGCAATCAGGTGGACTTGTGCCAAATGCAGGAAATTACGGAGGATTTGTTGGCAACCATCTCTTGAAGTCTATTGTATACCTTTTTAAAAAATAAACCGGGCGTCCGATGTCGTGACGCCCGGTTTTTGCTAGATTGGCCGCATTTTGTTTTTCATTTCTATTCAAGCAAAATGTTATCGTCTTGCTTTCCGCTTTGGGTCAATTGGGCGCGGCGGTTTTAAACCGGCAGCTTCGAGCGCCCGCGGCCATGGGCCGAAATACGCTTTGATTGCAACAATTTCTTCGACTGAAAAATCACCGCGCTGAGGATAACGCTTAAGCCTCTTTTCGGAAAGCGACTGTTGTTTTTCGCGCAAGAGGGCTATACAGGCATCTTTATCGAATTTTTGACCGGTCATAAAGGTTTCCTTTCCTCTTACGTGAATTCAAATTCTTTAAAATGATTTCGTTGTTATCCTATCATTTGGGCAGAGCAATGTCAATTCATTCGTCATAAAAACGCCGCCCGGGTGACGGAGCGGCGATAAAAAATTATTAAATGATTACCCGATGAACATCTGGGACCAATAATAGCCCTCTTCGAAGAAACCGACGCCGATCTGAGTGTAACTTGCGTTCAGAATATTCGCCCGATGTCCCGGAGAGTTCATCCAACCGTCGAAGACGCTTTGCGGAGTTGTATAACCCATCGCAATGTTTTCACCTGCACTTCGGTAAGTGATGCCGAAGGCTTTCATCATATCGAACGGCGAGCCGTAAGTCGGGCTCGTATGCGAAAAATAGTGCTTATCGTGCATATCCTGCGCCTTATAGCGGGCAACGCGTGCCAGCTGCCAGTTGATGGTCAGCGGTTTCAGACCGTTGGACTTTCGGGCTTGGTTCACCAGGTCCACGACCTTTTGCTCATACGCCAGTTGCTGGGCGTCCGGCAGCGGGATCTTGATGACTTGATCGGGGTAGATCAGAGCGGGATTTGTAATCTGCGGGTTGAGCGCGATGATCTCACTGACGCCCACCTGATACTTGACGGCAATCTTCCATAGGGTGTCACCTTTGACCACTTTATAAGTGGCGGTCTGCGCGGCCATCGGGAAGACCGATATCATAAACAGCAAAATTGATGCCAAAAGAACCGACAATGTCGTTTTGAATTTTTGTTTCAAATTCACACCTGCCTGTTTATTTATTTTGACAAAATCAATATGAAATCTCAAAGAGATTCCGTCGGTTAGTATGCGCAAAAACGACTTTTGAATTGTCCCAAAACGCGCAAATGTATGCCATTTCACATGGAAAGCGCTCCGTGTTTTGAATTCTCATTTTTCGCCGTTTTAAAAATTAAAAAAATTCAAAAAGCGAAGTTTGATTTTTCTCCGGATTCATGATAAAATAAAAACGGTTTGGTAATTTTATCTTAAGGTAGATTTAAGCAAAAAAGGAAAATCGCAATAGTAGTTTCAAGAATAGACGAATTCGGTTCGGAAATAAAAGCCGTATGCATTTGATGATTGCACACGGCTTTTTGAGTTTTTAAATTAACATTTCCGGTCCGAATGGTGCGCCGAGATCGCAGCTCCCTATCTTTAGCGCTTAACTCGCATAGTTGCGCTTGATTTTGTTGGTCGTGGTCTTGGGGAACGGTTCCGTGCGGATGACGACTTTCGAGATCATCTTATACGGCGGAAGGCCCGCGCAGGCGCTTTGAATTTCGCCGAGAACATCCAGATTCGAGTGGTCGCTGACGCCCTCTTCGCAATAAATTTCTGCGATCAACGAAAACTGCTCGCCGTGTTTACTTGCGTCGGAACTCACAATGACATCGGTGATGTAGGGCAGGCGGGCAATGTAGGCCTCGATCTCCTCGGGATAGACGTTTTTGCCGTTCGAGAGCACGATAATATTCTTTTTGCGGCCTGTAATCAAGAGCTGGCCGTAATCGTTCATACGGCCGTAGTCGCCGGTATAAAACCAACCGTCGACTAACACTTTGGCGGTCTGTTCGAGGTTTTTATAATAGCCCATCATCACGACGTCGCCGCGCACACAGATTTCGCCGGTGCCGTCTTCGGTCTCATTGTCGATTTTGATGTCGACACAAGGCAATTTAACGCCGACCGTCGTGGGATCATTGAAGGTGTCATTGTTAGCCGAGACCAGCGGCGAGCACTCGGTAATGCCATAACCGTTGATCAGGTTGATGCCGATGGCGTTGAAAAAATCGCCGACTTCGGGCCGGATCGGAGCGCCGCCGCACACGATCTTGATAAGCCGCCCGCCGAACTGCTCGTGGATGTTTTTAAACAGCTTGCGGCGGACGTCGATGCCCACTTTGAGTAGGGCATTTGAAATCTTGATTGCTTTGTCAAAATCCTGACGCTTGCCGGTCTTGTCGATGCTCTCGTTGATCTTTTTATAGAAAAACTCCGCGAATGCCGGAACCAGATAGACATAGGAGGGGTGATATTGCATCAGATTCTTTTGGACATTGCGGATTTTATCGTTGATGCAGATTGTGGAATGGTGGTGCAGTGAGACCAAAATGCCGCTGACCGCCTCGTAGGTATGGTGATAGGGCAGTACCGAGAGGCAGGTGTCATAGACCGTCGAGACCTGGAGGCCGTAATAAATGCTCGAGACGAGGTTGTGTTCGGACAGCATGACTCCTTTTGCCATGCCGGTCGTTCCGGAAGTATACACCAGCATACGTAACTTCATCGGGTCGTTTTGTAGTATATCGTACTCATGCTTATCCATGGACTTGCCGTTCTCGAGTAGAGTGTCGAAGTCGTACAGACGTAAAGTTCCAATTGCCGCGTCGGTCTTGTCAAAACAAATCACGTTCTCGATGTCGGGCAGGCGGTGTGCGTTTTCCTTGAGAATCGGAAGGTAGTGCGCATCGCAGAAAACCGCGCGGCTGTCGCTGTGAATGAGAATGTTGATGATGTCGTCGGAGGGAAGCTCTTTGTCGATCGGAACGAATACGCAGGCGCTCTTGACCACGGTCAGGTAAGTCACAGCCCAGCGGTAGCTGTTAATGCCGATGCATGCGATGTGGTCGGTGCGATGCCCGAGATCGGTCAGAGCCGCGCCGAGAGCTTCGGTATCGGATAAAAATTCGGAGTAGGTCTTTTCGTAATCATGCTCGTTTTCTTTATAGCGGAATGCGACAGTATCGCCGGCTTCGGCGGCGGATTTGTCCAGCATTTCACGCAGGGTTGAAAATTTTTCAACCTGATAATAGGTGATTTTACCCTTCGGTTTTCTCGATTTTGCCATTAAAAATGCACTCCCTTCGGAATATGTTCTGCTTTATTTTTATCGCATTTTGATTCCGAATACCACCTACTGTTGCCGAATGTGTTTCTACCTTGCAAATAGGGGCGGTAGAGACGGTTTTGAGTGTCTCTACTGTTGGTAGAATTTCGCGTTATACAGCCAAATTTCGCTGTTGCATTTTAAATTTTGATGTGGTAGAATATTACCATGGAAAACCTGAAACACTTAATCTCGCAAAATATCGCATCCCTGCGCCGTGCGGCCGGAATGACCCAAATCACTCTCGCGGAAAAGCTGCACTACTCGGACAAAGCGATATCAAAATGGGAGCGCGGCGAGTCGCTTCCCGATATAGCCGTTTTAAAAGAGATCGCCGACCTGTTCGGGGTGACGGTCGATTTTCTGTTATTTGAACATACTGATGACAAACTACCCGAGCCCGAGGTAATGCCAGACGAGATTGCCGCCGCACGCCGGAAAAACCATGTGACCATCGCTTTATTGGCGACTGCAGCGGTCTGGTTAGTGGCAACGATTTTGTTTGCCGTGTTATATCTGATCGGTATCAAATTGCGGCTCTGGACGATTTTTATCTATGCGGTGCCGATTTCTTGCATTGTGGCTCTGGTGTTCAATTCGATCTGGGGCCGCAACAAAAAGTGGAACTATTTGATTGTTTCGCTGTTGATGTGGGGCATTTTGTTTTCTCTTTATATTCTGTTTTTGGAGGAAAACATCGCCCTGATTTTTACGATCGGCATCCCGGGACAAGTCATCATTTTAATATCGACACAATTGCAGCAGACCAAACGCATGATTCAAAATTATTTCCCGCCGAAGGGGAAAAAATAGGCGAATTGAAATGAAAAATCGGCGGCGGACGTTTTCTCGTCCGCCGCCGGGTTTTCATTTATTGAGGGGATATCATTTATATTTATAGTTGTTAACGGTATATTGGCTTTTTCACTTTAAATTTTACATTTTAAACTTTACACTGACCTCGGCCCGACGTTCGAGACATCAATCGGCTTGAAGCCAAGAGCAAAGGCAGGGGAATTCGGTTTCAGGGTGAAATCAAAGTGTTCTGGGTTGACAAACATGGGATCGGCGACGACGCTGTCCTCCTCGTTTTCATAGGACTTGATCTCATCGAATTTCCGGAAGCCGGGCAGGTCGAGCATCATTGGCTCGGCGGATTTGGTGTCAAAATAGAGATTCTTGCGCAAACAGATCGTGCGGTCGGTGATATGGTTTTGTTCGGCGTTGGGTGTGTAGCAGAAGGAATACATCGGCTTACCCGCCGAATAGAATAGATTGCCCTCGGCGATTAACGACAGGTGCCGTTCGAACCGCGAGATGCGCAGCAGATTGCGGCCGGCGAACGCGAATATATTGTTGCGGATGGTGTTGCCCGCGCCGTAGTGCTGGTGGCAGCAGTTGTCGGAGAGGTTATAGCAGATGTTGTTCTCCATTAAAACACCCGCGCTGCCCTCGTCGGTATACAGGCCCCAACCGCCGTATTCGCGGTCGTTGATGTCGTGAATGAGGTTGTTGCGCACGACCGTTCCGGGCTGCGCGCCGAGTAAATAGACGCCGCCCATGTCGGAGAGGATGCCGTGACCGAGGTCGTGGATGTGGTTATAGGCGATCAGGTTGTCGCGGGTGACGCTCGGGGTATAGCCCCAGACCCAGCCGCCCGAGACGCCGCTGTAATAGAGGTCGCCGATTTCGTTGTGGACAATCGTGTTGCCGTAACTGTTCATAAACAGCACGCCGCAGGCAGCCATATGACGGCGTCCGCAGTGCAGAATGCGGTTATCGGAGATGAGGTTATGATGGTTGATGCGAGCGGGGTCGAAATAGGCCGTACCGCCGTTGAGTTTGATGCCTCCCGCGCCGCCGTCGGTGAACTCGTTATTCAAAATGCGGAGGTTGCTGCAGCCGTCCTCGGCGCAGATGCCGTAGAGCCCGTAATTTGCAAACCGGCAGTTCTCAATCGTGATGTTTTCGGCATAAGTCAGATTAATGACGCCTTTTGCACCTGCAACACCCTGTCCGTCGGAAGCCGTCGGTATGGCAGGTTGGCCTTCATGGATTTTGGTCGAACCAACATAATCGCCCCGGGTATGAGAAAACGTCAGGCCGCGCAGTGAGACACCTGTAACCGGAGAGAAGCCCTTTGCGGCGCGGTTGTCTTTTTCGATACCGTGCAGCTCAAACAGCGACGATACATCGGGCGCGTATGCTACAAGGGTTTCGGGGGTTTGATTTTTGTCGCGCGGGACATAATACAGCATACCGGACGGGCGGTCGAGATACCATTGGTTCGGCTTTTTGAATAGTTCCGCGACATTTTCGAGGTAATATTCGATGTCTTTATGAATCTCAAAGCGGCTGGTATATTTGAACGTGAGCTTTCCCGTTTCCTTGTCATAGGACTCAATGGGGGTGTGCTCGTCAATCCAATAGTGGCAGAAGGAGACGATGCAGTTGGTGAGATTCTTAAAGTCCTTGATGTCCTCTTTTTTAGCGATCATCCACTTGGAACCGTGGTGCAGGACCTCGCTCTCGACCTCGACAGAGAGCTTGTGCAGATAACCGGTTTCGGGATAACGGGTCAACTCGGCACGCGTGTCGTCGACCCAGAGGTCGGTGAAATCCCATTTGCCTGTTTTGATGTCGTCGAGACAGACCGAGAAACAATCCGTGCCGTTGAATTTTGCCTTTTGAAAACCCGTGATGGGCCTTGCGCCACTGATGACGACCGGTTTGTCGTCATAGGGCTCAATCACCAGATTGCCGACGGGGTTTTTGATCAAAAGCGGCTCGGATAAAAAGTATTCGCCGCCGAAAAGTTTGATTGTGACGGGTTGAAGCTGGCCCGCTCCGCGCAGTTCCTCGACGATCAAGAGTGCTTTTTTCAAATCGCCGATGGGTCGGTCAGAACGGAGTCCGTCGCCTTTGCCGCCGACGGATGCATAGATGGTGGAAATCTCATTGCAGTTCATGGAAAGTTTTCCTTTCTTGACAAAGAAATTCATTTATTCTATATTATAACAGAGGTGTATTTGACGGTCAAGGACAAATGACGACTAAAGTATACCCATTCTTTTTCATCGCCAAGATTTTGATAAATCGGTTTTCATTGAGACAACACGGAAGGGGAGTTAGATTTCGGATGAACGAACTTGTATATAATGTGCCGGAAATGCGCGATCTGCGCGAAATGATGACCCGGAGCGTACGGGACTATCCCGACAATGTCGCTTTTCTTTTCAAACGGGGAGAGCGTGTGATCGAAATCTCTTATGACCGCGCGATGCGGGAGATGATCTGTCTGGCCACCTATTTGAATTCCCTTGGGCTTGAGGGCAAAAAGGTCGCCGTCATTGGCAAGAACAGCTATGATTGGGCATTGACCTATCTGGCGGTCTGCTGCGGCGTCGGCGTTATTCTGCCCATCGACAAGGAACTCAAGAGCCACGAGGTTCAGAACATCCTCGATATCTCCAAAGCTGCCGCGGTGATCTATGCCCCCGAGGTCAAAAAGACGCTGGATGAGTGTACAGGCGATTTCAAACGCCTCTCCACCGCCGATTTTCCCGAGTTCAAACGGGTTGGGCAAACGCTGCTCGACGCTGGCGACAGATCTTATGACCGGCATCATGTCGATCCGTTCGCACTTGGTATTCTGCTGTTCACGTCCGGCACCACCGGCGTCGCAAAGGGCGTCATGTTATCCCAAAACAACATCATGTCCGACGTCATCAGTGTGAGAAAGGTGATCTCCCTCTCGCCCGAAGACCGCTCGCTTTCGGTATTGCCCCTGCACCACACCTATGAGTGCATGGCTGGTTTTCTGACGATGCTCTACGGCGGTGCAAGCATCGCGTACAACGAGAGCTTGCGCACGATTCCCGCTGATTTGCAGCTTTACAGCCCGACAATTTTTATCGGGGTCCCGTTGCTGTTTGAGAATATGATGGCCGGAATCATTAAAAAATATCGGGCCATCAAAGGCGGGGCGGCAGTATTCGCGGCGCTGAAAACCATTGCAAGACCGCTTGGCACCGAAGCAAGGCGCAAGCTGTTCCCGTCGGTTCATAAGTTCTTCGGCGGAAAACTGAGAAGATTAGTTTGTGGTGCTGCCGCTTTGAATCCCGAGACCTTCAAGAACTTTGAGCTGTTCGGTTTTGAGGTACACGTCGGTTATGGTCTGACCGAGACCTCGCCCGTGTGCATGATGCACGGCGATTTCTACCGCAATCCCGACGACATCGGAATGCTGCTTCCGGGTATATCGGCACAAATCGTCGATCCCGATAAAAACGGCGTTGGCGAGCTGGCTGTCAAAGGCGGCAACGTGATGCTCGGATATTATGAAAATCCCGAAGAAACCGAAAAGGTCATGCGCGACGGTTGGTTTTACACCGGTGATCTGGCACAGCAAAAAGAAAACGGCGCTTTTAAGATCGTCGGACGCTGCAAGAACATGATCGTTGTCGACAACGGCAAAAAGGTCTTCCCGGAGGAACTGGAGTATTATCTCGAGGAAGACAAGTTTGTCAAAGAAGCACTGGTCTGCAGTCAGACGGCTGAAGACGGGAGAGTTACGATCTGCGCACGGCTGTTTCCTGATTATGATGCCGTCAACGAGGCACTGATTGAGCGGGAAATCTATCCCGATGACCCCGGCTATACCGACGCGGTCAAGGACATGATGCGCGATGCAGTTTTACGTGCCAATCATAAACTTCCCCATTATAAAATGGTTAAATTGATGGCGGTAAGAACCGCGGAATTCGATAAAACCACAACGAAAAAGATCCGGAGAAACGCGCCCGAAAACCACGCGGACGAACTTTTCCCAATCGCCTGAAAATCGATTCAGCTTCTCTCAAGTCCGAGGAAAGTTGTGATAAAGTGCTTGACAGCCGCCGTCTGTTATGATATGATAGCAAAGCGTTTCGCACAGACGGCGGCGTAGCTCAGCTGGCTAGAGCATCCGGTTCATACCCGGACGGTCATGGGTTCAAATCCAATCGCCGCTACCAGAGATGCAAAGGGGATATCCCCGATTGAAAAATCCGCTCAGCGGATTTTTTAAAGTGAACACGCGAAGCTTGTTCAAGAGAGAGCAAGGCTTCCAAGCGGTTTAATGATGTGAAAAGCGTCTTTAAAACGCTTTTGGCCCGTTGGTCAAACGGTTAAGACACGGCCCTTTCACGGCTGAGATAGGAGTTCGATTCTCCTACGGGTCACCAAAGAAAAGCACTCGCAGAATCTGCGGGTGTTTTTTAATTGACAGAGTTTTTTCTTCATAGGGGAATAATTACTGTGATTCGGGACTATCTCATTTTAGACGCCCCTCCTGAATGAGAAACGCCTTCGGGCGGAATTCTGAATTACAATTACATCGCAACTTTCCTCAACGGAAAAAAAGTTTAAAAAGGAGTATGCCTGCAGGTTTATTGAAATGCGGAATACACCGCATGTTGGTTTGCCAAGCGAAACATCAATAATCATCATTAGTGGGGCAGCTTTCGATATAATAACGATTTAAGGTTTGATTTTTTCA
>Ga0209098_1001120_pt1 | contig 26513 bp, 28 predicted proteins | sample AD_JPNHW1_MetaG_FD_184429 | JGI IMG/M metagenome (GOLD analysis project Ga0209098, IMG submission 184429) | Active sludge microbial communities of municipal wastewater-treating anaerobic digesters from Japan - AD_JPNHW1_MetaG (SPAdes) (version 2) | ecosystem: Engineered > Bioreactor > Anaerobic...
AATCAATAACGAGCATATTTAAACATTGTATTGATATATATCCTTATCAAGTACCTTTAGATGACTATGAATTTTGGGTTGTTGCATTTGAAAATAGTAATGGAGAAACTATTTATAGGCAAGATGCCGACATAAACGAAATAAATAGAATGAAAGGTGATCCTGATGGATACTTAAAAGTGTGGAGATCGTTTAATATAATTGAAAAACCGACTAAATGGGTCGTTTGGCCATATAGTAAATCAATTGGTTGGTGCGAAAAAATAGAAGGAAGTCTATAATATGGAGTATGCAATAGCCAGTTTTTGCTATGGGGAAAGATACTATAATCAAACAAATAGATTAATTGAGTCTTTTGATTATATGGACGACAAACCTGATATCTTTATTGTTACGGATAGTATTAATTCAATCATCGATAGGAATTTTGTTTTTAAAAAAAATATTAGTGATTATAATGAATCGTATTTAAAATACAATAAAGATTATTACACTTTTGACTTCTCTGTAAAAAGATTTTCATTACTTTACGCGTTCGATAATGGATATAATAAAGTAATTTTAACGGACGCCGATGCCGTGGTAAACAGTTTGTTGTATCAACATAAAACAATAATGAATTCGTTTATTGATAATTCAATATCAGGACAAGTCACATATAATTTTAATCGAGAAATACGAACAAATAGTGAATTAGGCAAAAGATTTTTACACTACGAAAAAAAATACGGGGTAAATTTTGATAAAAATAAATTAGATTTTATGCCAGAAGATTGTATACAGTTCATTTCAATCCAAGATAATTTAAAATATAAATTCATACAGGTTTGGGACGATTGTATCAATATAAAAAATAAAGACGGATTAAAAAATATACCTGCTGGTAATATCGATGAGATGTCATTTGCCGCTTTGGTAAATGGTATTCAGGTAGTGAATAATTCACATAAATCAATTAATTTATTAATTCCAAAGCATGACAAATGGTACTAACACAGTTGTAACTTCAATATATGAATTAAATTACGAAAAACTTATAGGTGGTTCAATTTATAAAAATTTTTATTTATTAACCGAAACAATAAGATCTCTTTTATTTGACGAATATAACTATGTAATATATACTAACGAATATACATTAAACAAATACAATCTTAACGATATTTTTCATCGGCCGAACATTGAAATCCGATTAAAAGAATTAAATTCCGAAACGTATACTCGGAAAATTAATCCAATAAGAGAACAAAGATTTAATGATGGAGACATATATGATAGAATATATTCTGTTAAAAATTATATTGAGGTTATTCTTAATAAATTAGATAATCTTATTGAGGTATCAAAAGACAAACAAACCGGCAATGTTATTTGGCTGGATTCGGGATTATTTGGTACTAGTTGTCATAACGGGTGGAGAGATTATTTACGTGACAATATTGTTTATAAAAAAGAATTTTTAGATAAAATTTTTGAAAAAATAGAAACTTATAATTTTATTTCAACCAAGGGTAATGATATATTGATAAATTATGAACTTAAGGATAGAATAAAACAATTTACTGGAGAAGAAATAAAAATCATTCCAGGTTGTCTTTTTGGTGGAAAAAAAGAAAATGTAATAAATATCCTTTCAAATTATATGAAAACGTATTTGGAGTTTATTGAAACATATAACCATTTAATTAGCGAACAAGAATTACTATCAATTTTAACTATTAATCAGAAAGTTAAATTTTTTGAATTTGGAGATTGGATAGACTTACAAAGGGCTTTTTTAAAAATAATGGATATATATGACGAATCAAAATATAAAACAGATACGTGTCATTATTATGTAAATAATATTAGACCTTTATTACCAAATTAATGAAAATTACAAATAAAAATAATTAAATTATGATGAGAGAATTTGAAGATAAAATAACAAAAAAGTCCAATTTACTACTTGATGACAGTATTTCCACTTATGGCGTATGGGGTGCACAGCAAAATCCTAACGTTTTTGAAACTTTTCATAACTTTTTAGATGATGTAAAACCTTCTAGGATTTTAGAAATTGGTACGTCTATTGGCGGATTAACTTCCTTTTTAAATTATACTCTTAAAAAATTGGATATTCAATGTTCGATAATTTCTTATGACATTAATCGTTTAGGCTGGTACGATGACATGATAAATGACGGTATTGATATACGAATTGAAAATATATTTCATGAAAATTATAGTATAGTTAATAATGAAGTGGTTGATTTTATTCAAAGTAACGGAGTTACTTTAATATTGTGTGATGGTGGTAATAAGATTGGCGAATTTAATTTACTTTCTAATTATATGAAAGTTGGCGATTTTATAATGGCTCACGACTATTCAGAAAATAGAGAAATTTTTGATGAAAAAATTTATAAAAAAATATGGAATTGGCATGAAATTTCAGATTCGGATATTGCTGAATCGGTAAAAAGAAATAATTTAATTGATTATAATAAAGATAATTTTAATAATGTGGTTTGGGTTTGTAAGAAAAAAATTTAATTATGTCAGTAACTATAGTAACAGGTATTTGGGATATAAAAAGAAATGAACTTTCTGAAGGATGGAACAGAAATTTTCAACATTATTTGGATAATTTAGAATTATTATTGAAGTGTGATGAAAATATGATAATCTATATCGAAGAAAAATATAGATCCTTTGTTGAAGAACGTAGATTAAAAGAAAATACTTTAATTATAACAAGAGAATTAGACTGGTTTAAAAATAATGGAGAAATGTTCAATAGGATACAAAAAATTCGATTGAACCCTGATTGGTATAATCAAGTTGGATGGTTAAGTGAAAGTACACAGGCTAAATTGGATATGTATAACCCAATCGTGATGTCAAAAATGTTTTTACTTAACGATGCAACAATTTTTGACCCTTTTAATTCGGAATATATGATTTGGGTAGATGGGGCTTTGACTAATACTGTACATCAAGGATATTTTCTACACGATAAAGTTATATCAAAACTAAGTAAGCATTTTAATAAATTTTCATTTGTTTGTTTTCCATATGACGGTAAAATAGAAATACATGGGTTCAAATATGACAAAATGTGCGCATATTCAGATGCTATCGTCAATAAAGTTGCACGTGGAGGAATATTTGGAGGACCTAAGCAATCTATACCCCAAATAAACAACATTTACTATGGCCTGTTGGACGAAACACTGAAGAGTGGACTAATGGGTACGGAAGAAAGTATATTCACTATAATGGTCTATAAACACCCTGAATTAATCCAATATTTTGAGATAAATAACGACGGACTACTAGGAACATTTTTTGAAAATTTAAAAAATGACAGTTTAACGCCAAAAGTGGAGAAAAATGTTAAAATCAACATCCATAATAAAAAAAGCGTAGCATTATATGCTCTAACATATAATTCTCCAAAACAATTTGAAAAACTTTGTTTATCCTTTGAACAATATGATAGGAATTTTTTAGATAAACCAACTAAATTTTTAATAAATAATTCGTTAGATCATTCAACAGATGAAGAATATAAAGAATTGTGTGAAAAATATGGATTTGAAGAAATAAAAAAAGATAATATTGGAATTTGCGGGGGTAGACAATTTGCCGCCGAACATTCAGATGAAAATGATTTTGATTATCATTTGTTTTTTGAAGATGACATGTTTTTTTATTTAGGGGAAGACGAATTTTGTAGAAACGGATTTAGAAGAAAAATAAAGAATTTATATAATATTATGTTAGATATTATATGGAATGATAATTTTGATTTTTTGAAATTCAATTATAGTGAATTTTTTGGCGATAACAGCAGACAATGGTCTTGGCATAATGTTCCACAAATAGTTAGGGAAGAATTGTTCCCTGAAAACCCGATAAAATCCACTTCAGACGTTAATTTAGCCCCATATCAAAAATTTAATAACATTAAATCATACGGTGGAGTGCCTTATGCTACGGGTGAAATTTATTATTGTAATTGGCCACAAATAGTGTCAAAAGAGGGAAATAAGAAAATGTTTTTAGACGTTAAATGGTCGCATCCTTATGAACAAACATGGATGAGTCACATATTTCAAGAAACTAAAAAGGGCAATATTACCCCCGGATTATTATTAACAACGCCAACAGAGCACAATAGATTTGACTTTTATCCTGGTGAAGAAAGAAGAGAAAACTAATAAAAAAAACCTCTGATTAAGAGGTTTTTTTTGTGTCTTTTTCTTCTTTAGTTTTGAATGCAACGCCATGTTTAATATCTTCTTTTTTTTGTTTTTCAAAATTTTCAAGATTCTGATGTTGTTCCCTAATTTTTTTCTTGTCTTCTTCTGACATTCCAAATGGTTCCATAATTATTTGTTTTTATAATTTTTTATAATTTCAAGGGCTTCATCCCTTTTTATTTTTAATTTATAACACTTCTCATATTCTTCTGACTTTTCAAATATTTTAATGGTTTTATTAACCACTTCTAAATAAATAAATAGATCATTTTCATATATTGGTAATGTGTTTTTAAAAAAATACGAAAATAATGTATCATAGTCAAGGAATAATAAATAATCATATACCATTCTTATTTCATCTTCAGTACGATCTTCTGAACTAAGAATCATCATCGATTGTATTATGAAATTTATATTCATTTGATAAATCTTTTCATATGTTTATATATAATTATTATTTATATTTTGTTTTTTTAAAAAAATCTTATAATTATTGAATATGAAATTATTAAATTATTATTATGACGATATAAGTCAAATTTTATCAATAGAATTCTCATTGAGGGAAGACGGTGATAATTTTTATAGGGCTTTATCATTAGAATATTCAGATATTGAATATTATTCTCCCATTATTTTTGACGATGAAGATTTATCGGATCTTGAAGAATCTTTTGTAAGTGACATACTTGATGAGTATTTAAATCAAAATGATCCGCCAGAACAACAATTTTTGTAATATTTATATATATGGGAATTTTAACCGATAAACAACAAAAAACATTGATAGAATTTGTTAAATTCGTCAAAGAAAAATTGGGACTAAAAAAAGTCCCCGAAATTCGTATTGAATCCAATCGAAATCACATAAAAACCACTGCCAATTACAATTATATGTTGCCAGAAAAAATTATTAGAGTTTATGGTAAAGGTAGGGCATTAGTGGATATAATGAGAAGTGTTTCGCATGAATTAGTTCATCATAAACAATGGGAAGACGGCAGATTGGAAGTAAAACCTGCCGATATTGGATCGGAAGAAGAAAATGAAGCAAATGCCATTGCAGGAATTATGATTAAAAAATTTGCATTAAAAAATCCTAATATCTATGAGGATTAATTCTTTATTAGGGAATATTTATATGTAATATGAAAATACAAGTTACTGAACAACAATTAAAAAATATTATTTCTGAAATATCATCTGAAGTGGATGAACAAACAGAAGGCGAACCTGTTTCACCAGATCCAGTATCGGGAGCGTCCGCTAAACAGTCGGGTGGTGAAGGATATCCAGAGGTTGGTAAATGGGAAAGTGAGGCAACAAGAGGGCCCGCAAATCAAATTGGTTTAACAAAATGGTCTGACGTAGTTGGATCAACGTTAAAAAGAGGTAAGGCTAATAAATTAAAATAATTTAGAATTATGTATAATAGAAAAATAGACATAACAGAAAATGAAAAATCCCGTATTCTTGGTTTATATAGGCAAGAAGAACCGTCTTTTTTTGATAATTATTTAACAATTGATAGTAGATTTTTTATAAAAAATGATGTATTATTTGATTTACATGAACAAAAAGAGCTGGGTGATTTATTTTCAATAAAGAATCTTAAAATATTGTTTGAAAACGTAAATGTAAAAAAATCCGAATTTATTGAAAGTGTTAAGCAATCATTAAATGAAGTTGTTAATGAAAAAATGGCTTTACATGAAATAAAACGTGAAATATTAATAAATAAAGTCTTATTAACTGAACGGGAAAATGTAAACAGCGAACCACAAGCCGATAATAAAGGCGGAAGTAATTCTATAATAGGCAAAGGTGTTTTATGGATTGCAAGAAAAATAAAGAGTTTATTATGGTCTATCGGTGGTATGGCGGTTGATGCGTTTTTAGTTGCGTCAGGAATCGGTAAATCAGTTCAATGGATTCCTTGGGCTATTATTTTAGCATTAGACACTTATCAGTGGACAAGTGGTGATTATGGATCAGACACAGAATTTAAACAATCATCAACATTTTGGAAAATATTAACAATTGGCTTTGAAATAATGGGAATGATGACGGCGGGTCCACTAGCTAAAGCGGCACAAAGATTATTTAGACCTGTAAAAGCATTTAAAAGCGAGGCTCAAATTGCAAAATTTATTGAAAGTACACCCAAAGCAAAAGGTTTCCTATCTAAATTATCAACAATGTTAAGTGGAGTTTCAGGATGGATAACTAAAGCGGCAGGAAATATGTCATCTAAAATGCCTACACTGGGAAAATGGTTAAGCAAATCTGTTAGCGCTGTTGGAAAAGCTGTTAGTTGGGTAGCTAAGTTTTTAGGTAAAATATTAGGCGCTCCTGGTAAATTAGCGGGTAAAGCTGGCGAAGCAATTCAAGGAACAAAATTAGGAACAAAAGTTCTTGGGAAAACAGGAGAAGAAGGGGCGAAAAACCTTGGATTAGGAATGAAATCTGGATTAAACACAACTATGATGGCAGGAGGATTTGAAAAAGGTATTAATAAATATACACAATTCAAAACTGGTCTTACAGGAACGCAATTACAAACTTTAGACACGTTAAATGATGTGTTATCTAAATATAATGGTAAAACACCATTTGATTAATAAAATAATAAAATAATTATATGATAAATAATTCTGAATTAGGAGAAGGTATTGGAAAAAGTATCAGGAGCGCCGCCACTACCGAAGAAAAAATATCACTTTTGGCTAAATATTTTAAACTTAGTGATAATATTGTTGCCAAAGCAGGTATAACTGATATGTCAATATTACAAAAGGATCTAAAAACTGCAATTAAAAATGATTTAAATAATGGTTTTAGAACTGGAGGCGCAAATACTCTAGGCAATCTATCAAAAACGGCATCAAAAAATATAGCAATAAAAGAAATTTTAGAAAGATCAAAAGTTAAAGGGTTAACTGGTAAAGAAATCGATGAAATAATTAATCGTGTGGCTCAAGAATCCAAAAATTCGCTTAAGACGGCTGAATTAAAAATTGGTACAAATGAATTAAAGGCTGGCACTGAAAAATTAAAATCTACTACCAAAACAACACGTGTCAAAAATCCTGGGAAAGTTAAAGATTGGATTAAAAAACACAAAACGGCAACCATTATAGGTTCTTTAGCCGTTTTAGGTGGTGGAGGATTAGTTGCTTATTTTGCAACCAAAGGTGAAAATACTCCCGAAGATCAATCATCCGCAACAGAATTAGAGCAAATCTTATCAAGTTTTCCCCCATGTGTATTGAAATTAAAAGATAGATTAGAAATTGTTACTGGAACCGATAGTGGAACTGTGGCTCTTTTAATGAGACAAACTGGCGTTCCTGAATACGACAGGGCAGGTGGTATTTATCTTTATTCAAATGGAAGAATTATTTTATTTGATAATACTAAAAGAGGAAATTATACTTGTAAAGATATTGAATCACTACAAGAATCATTAAAAATGATGTCGATTATAAAAAATATTATTACTGAACAATCTTCAAATGAAATTTCACAAGAACAAATGGGTAATTATATAGACACCGTAGTTGATGATTTAGATGGTTGGGTGGCTGTTTATAATTTAGAAAGTATAAAAAATGTTTTGACGGCACTTAAAGGAAAAACATATAAAGGTAAATCGGCTTTAGAAGCATTTAAAGGCTTTTACTATAGAGATGAAAAGGCCAATTTAATTGATGATATTAATAAAGTTGGAGTACGAACTTTAGGAGTAAAAGGTATGGAATTAAAAGATGAAGTAGTTGCTTTAGCGAGTGGTTCATCAGCAGTTCCATCCGCGAGATCATCCGCAGGTGGAGTGAATGATGTACTTAATATAACTTGGGATAGACAGGGTGGAACTGGAAGTTCTGCTGCTGGAGGCGTAGGCAGAAAAACTGTCAGATATCGTAATTGTAAAGAAGGGCGATATACTAAAGGATGTTATAATAAAACAACAATACCACAAGTTCAAAGATGTTTAGGCTTAGATCCTGATGGTAAATTCTGGACATTAACTCAACAAGCACTTGAAAATATAGGATATAGTAATGGATTTACTGACGAAGATATTCCTAAAATTTGTAAAACATCAAGTCAAGAAAATCAACGAGCGCAAATTGAACCAATGTCACAACCCCCAGGTACTTTTTCACAACAAAAACCTGAAGTAGATACCCAAAATATGAATCTTACAGGAAAATTAGGAGTTTAAAATAATTAAATAAAACCTTCGGAAATACCGAAGGTTTCTTTTTTATATGATATTTATTACTAGATTCAAAATGGTTTGGTCACCATTTTGAGGATAAACTGGCTAACGAAAGGAGGTTGTTCAACTTTATCTCGGCAAAGAGCCCCTAAAGGGTTCTTTGTTTGCGCATAATAACCATTATTATTTATTCCACATCCACGACTTTTACTCATTTCCACAATATTTATATTAAAAGATAAATTATGAATAATAATGGAAGAAAAATGGGCGACGCCACTTGTAGTAATTGTGGCAAAATATTTCAAAAACCAATTAGTGAAATTAAAAGAAATTTAGAAAAAGGAAGACCTAACTTCTGTTCACGAACATGTGTTGGTAAAAATAATATTAAAAATTTAAATGGTCATAAAATTGTTAATGACATTTCTTTATATTCGGGTAACAGAAGAGATGAATATACACATTTTAGATATCATTATAGAAACATAAAAAACAGAGAAAGAAGTAGAAATATAGAAGTTAGAATTACATTAGAAGATTTAAAAGAACAATGGGATAAACAAAATGGAATTTGTGAATTTACAGGTATTAAATTAATAATTAGTGAATATAAGAAAATTAATACTAACCAAATTTATTCCGCATCTTTAGATAGAATAGATAGTTCAAAAGGATATATCAAAGGAAATATTAGATGGGTATCAAGATCAATTAACCATATGAAAAATGATATGCCAGACGAAATGGTATGGGAGTTATGTAAATTAATTTCAGAAAATTATAAACACAAACAGATAATCGATTGATTATCTGTTAGTTAGGTGGAGGTGGAGGAAGTTGAATCCTCGTCTTGTTCATCATACCATGTATGGACTACACGTTTATTTGATTATTCACAACCAACAAATATTTGATTCCTATTTTAACATTGTTATCAAAAACTGTGTCGAGTTCACTTATAATGAAGTAGTCCTCTGAACGTTACTCCGATACATTTTCGGGTTGTATCTAACACTGAAACTTCTGTTGCTGGGTATATGTTCACCGACCCCTTGTGTTGTATGCCTCTTAGGCTACAGCCACTTTAGAAGTTGCTAGTAAACCAGCTACTTCCATGCTACGATATACGTTGCCTATTGTTTTTTACCACCATTTTTTTAAGTTGTAGATGATATCCAACTACGTGCCCATTCACCATATTAATGCCAATCAATACCTGACACCCCCATTATTTTATACAAAGATACGTATAATATTAATAAATGCCAAACAATTATCCAAATTTTATTGGAATATCAATTTCTATGCCGTTTGACATAGAATAAACCGCCTTATTAGGCGTTGCTTTAAAATTATTTGCGTTTTTATCGTCAAGTGTTTCAATATATTTCTTACCTTTACCTTTTTTAAGATACGCAATCGTCATATGAGGATGATATTCCGGAAAATTATTCGTATAAGGAAATTCCATTAAATCTTTATTACATTCTTTTAATCCCTTTCCCCATACATCAAATTTAAGGACATCATAGTTTTCCGACTCAAATAAAGACGGATTATCAATAACACACTTATCAAATATGTAGTTATCTAAAACACCCTTTATCTGTTTAACTGTTACACCTTCATGTAATCCTAATAAAAGGGTTGTGTGAGGATGTTCTTCTAATCCGTATGTGTCATCGTCTTCTTCCTCATATATATCTTTAGGATTTATTATATCTTGTATTTTAAACATTGATGGAAAATCAAAATATAACATTACGCAACCGTATTCGTGTTTTTTATCTTTTTTCATTTTTAATTAATTTCTAAAGGAAAATTCTTTTCGTAAAGAGCTTCAAATAAATATTTGTTCTTTTCCCATTTTTTATCAACTTCTCCAATTGATTTATGAGTTACATCAAATTTTGTTGTAACACCAATTTTAACCCCATCCATAAAATTATCAACACATATAGGTAAATCATAAAAATGAAACCCCTTGAATTCTTCATTAAAGGTGTGTTTTAGACGTTTTTTATGGACCATCATAAATAACCCATCTACTATCACAACTTCTTTAGGAACGTCAGGAAACGTCTGTTTTGAGTACTTATTCACGTGACGTCTATTGTTCTGAATATGACCAACTCTTCCATACATACAAGTCTGATGTTCCCACCATTTTCCTGATGTCAACTTATCCGTTCCAGCAATTCCGATTATACCAAATTCTGGGTTTTTGTTAAATAATTTTACGATTTTCGGAGTTAAATTCTTTTCGTTTATAATTAGATCGTCATGAATAAAAACAACAATGTCATTTTTACTTTCTTCTAAACCTTTATTATATAATTCAGGGAGAGAATATTGATTGTCATTTTCATAAACTAATACTTCACTCTTAGGATGGGACAAAATTTTCTTAATTTCGTTAACATACTTATCGTCACGTTTTCTTGTTGATATTACAACACTAATAACTTCTTTTTTATTCATTAGATTTTTTTTTTGAAAATATACATAGAATTTTTTAATTAAAGAAATAAAAGGGACGAATTTCTTCATCCCTTTAGGACTGGCTGGTTTGCCAGTACTCCACCATTCGATATTTCTATCAAAATCTTTATTGAATTAATTCCTCAATTTTTGATTTAATATGTGATTTCGGGTATGCCCCAACTAATCTGTCAACTAAGACACCATTCTTATAAAACCCTATAGTTGGAATATTTCTAATTCCTTGTGAAGATGTGATGTTTGGATTATCATCAACGTCTATTCCAAAAATCGAAACTTTATCGGCATATTCGTTTGATAATTCGTCAAGTATGGGTTTTATCATTTTACACGGTCCGCACCATTCACCCCAGAAATCTATAAGAATTAATTTATTTTCATTTTTAATCACATCATCAAAAGATGACTCGTTAGTTTGTTTCATAATATTAATTTAATTTGTTGTTCAAATATACGTTTTTTTTTTATAATGACAAAGTATTTATAGTAAAAATTGGAATATGATTATGAAAAAAATAATAATTACGGAAAATCAACTTAAAAATGTTATAAAAACAATTATTAATGAAACACCAACTGAAGTGAATACAGATAGAGTACAGAATTTTATAGAAATCTTAAAAGATAGCAAAGTTTTTGATACACAATTAGTTAATAAATATATTATTAGAATAAATAAAGAACCCTTTGAAGAAGTTTTAAAAGATTTTGTTAAACAATTTGGTTATAATATGGATCTTGTCAATAAAATTATCAATAAAAAAAGAAAAGATTTAGTTGTTACACAAAATAAAAATCCTTTTATCGTAACAAAAGGTAGAAAGTCAAATGCCGTTGATACATCATTTGACAAAGAATTAGATTTGAATTATTATTTAAATTTATTAGATGAAGAAACTGATAATGAAGAAGATAAAGAACATTTAATACGTAATATTTTTAATGAAAATTTCTTCGCAAAATTAAATTTAGTTTTAAGCGATTTTTTACCAAAATTCAACCATTGGAAGGAAGAATATCAATCCACAAAACAACAAGTTCCATTTGGAAATCTAACATTAGATGATTTAGACAATTTTTCCGATCCATTTACTGACGAAAAATTAACTTACACAAAAGATCAATTAAAAAATCCAAAAGAAAAACCTATTCTTAAAAACGGTGTTATTTTTAAAAATTATTATACCTATTCATTGGCAGAACAATTAATTTACATAAAAAATGTTCTTAAAAATATCATGAAATATCCAAAAAAAAGGCATCAATTAACGGATCATACCGTTCGTTCGGTTAATAGATATTTATCATTTAAAAATATCGATCCTGAACTTAAACGAAAAACTAAAAAGCGGTAAATAAAAAAAAAGTCCTGGAATAACAGGACTTTTTTTTATTTTTTCTAATTTATTATATTTTTAATCAACAATTTGATTTCATTAATGTTTTTTTTAATATATGTAATATTATAGAATTTGTAAAGAAAAAAGGGAACTTTATTCCCTTTTTAGTTATACCTTAGCCAATCTTACTTTTTTACGTTGTCTTACTAAATTATTTGCAGTACAACTGGCCATTACTCCGTTATGTTTATATCTTACATGATATCCCATACCCTCAACTAATCCAACTGCTTGCCTTAGTACGGAATTTGATCCATATTTAGGGTCTGGATTCAAATCAATATCTATCCATCTTGGCGCGGGTACATCATTTTCTTTTAAATATTCGGCAACTTCAACTGCTTTCCATACTTCAGATATCAATCTAACGTGCCGGTTTTTTTCATATGACACATTTTCACTTGTACATAATACATGTCCTCCATGACCAGGTGTATAAAGTACAATTACCACCCCATAAACTGTTGCATGTGTACCAAAGCTCTGTGAATCACAACCAATTAATATTTCGATATCTTTGTTGACCAATAAGTAATCCTTAATGTATTTGATGACATCCGGAATTGGTTTTTTAGTTAAAGTCCTGAAATCCATTTTCATTATTCTAAAAATTTAATTATTTTTTCTTTTATGCCCATTTCTTTTATACCTTCGTTATCAAATCCTGTAAGAACAAAATTACTTAAACCCCATATTTCATTGCTTCCATATGTTTCATCATAAAGGCCTAAATTCATATCGTCCACGGCTACCCATTGAGTAACTTCTGGGTGTTTTTTTAACCATTCTTTTATTTCCATCCCTCTTGATTGTTCTAAATCATAAAACCTTTCCCATTCAAAATTGATGGGGATTTCAATATCATTTATTGATGGCGTGAAATCAAACGGTTTTTTCAAAACACCGTGATATTCATAATACATACCCATTTCTTCAATGGACACTAAATGTCTCCAATCGGAAGATACTACAATCTCACAATCTGTTTGTTTAATGATATCATTCAATACTTTTATTGATTCTTTATCAAAATCGTCGAATCTATTCAATATTGAATTATCTAAATGGAACCCCTTTTTAAATCTTGTTCCAAAATTATCTTTAAGACAAATTACTCCGTCGTGATCTAAAAATAATATTTTCATATATCTTGTTTTAATAATAAAAGATACACATTTTTTTTGATATAGTAAATAAAGTTCCAAGTATCGGTGACGATCCGATCTTTTCTTCCTTATGAGAGAAGAAAGTTCCCATGAACACTTGGAATTTTATTTGGGAATAATATCGGATTCGAACCGATCCCGCCAGAACCACAACCTGGGATGCTAACCACTAACACCAATTACTCCATATAAAATGTCTTTCAACATTTGCGGAAGTTGCTGGGATCGAACCAGCGGGCCAATTTCTCGACCACAGTTTAGCAAACTGCTCCATTAAACCTCTCTGGCAAACTTCCAAAATTAAGTCGGCGGGCCCAGGCTTGAACTGGGATTACGAATTTATAAGATTTGCGTCCTTACCGATTAGACGATCCGCCGTTAAAGTTGTGACGGTGGGGCTCGAACCCACATTACCTTTCGGCCCAGTGTATCAGACTGGCGACTCAACCATTCATCCACGTCACAATATATTTGGTAGCTCCTATCTGATTCGAACAGATGATCCCCTGGATGTAAGCCAGATGCTTTAATACCAACTAAGCGAAGGAGCTATAATTTATCGGTCTTTCCCGAATGCCAACAATGTTAAAACCAATCTAACCGAGACGTAACACATTGTATGCCCACTACGTATTGGGTCTTATCATGGGGTCGCGGGATGGACGAGACTCGAACTCGTGTCAAAAGATCTCCTATTGATCAACCATCCCATTTTTTAATTTCTATGATCCATTGTCAGAAATGTCTATGAAATTATAACAGTCTAATCACGCGGTGATGGAGGGATTCGAACCCACATTACCTTTCGGCCCAGTGTATCAGACTGGCGACTCAACCATTCATCCACGTCACAATATAATTATTTTAAATTGTAGGAATACCTGGACTCGAACCAGGATTATACTTCTCGTTTCCACTTTGTAAGAGTGGGGTGTTGATCCAATTACACTATATTCCCATTAATCTTTTGAATGTTTACTAAACCATCGTGTATTTCAGAATGACAATTTGAACAAACTAAAACACATTTATCAACTTCTTTTTTTAATTTTTCAAATGAATACGATTTACCACTAATAGTAAAATCTTTTTCATTTGAATCTTTATGGTGAAAATGTAAAGCTGATATACATTTATTATATCCGCAAATTTCACATTTACCGCCTTTGTAATCAGTAAGTTTTAATTTAACTCGTTTTCTCCATTGTATTACTGCGTCTGTTTTAGATACTTTAATTTTGTTTTTTTTATTTGTTTCTATAATATCATCTGAAATATATTTTCTTATAGTTTCTCGTGATAAATTAAAGTGAACTGCTGTTTTTCGTAAAGAATTTACGGATAAATAATATGAAATTATTTCTTCAACATTGACATCTTTATTTTTAAACTTTGAAGGTGAATAGTTCACTTTATAAATTCGACATATTTTAATTAATTTATCTTCGGAAATATCTATTAATTTTAAAATTTCTTTATATGTTTTATTTTCTTTTCTTAGTCCGACTATTCTTTTTATTGTGTCATCATTAATATCATTTAAAAATTTATACCTAACACCTCCAAGTCCAATTTTATTTATATGATATGAAACAGTACTTTTTGCACATCCCAATTCATTTACAATTTCATTAATATTATAACCTTTTTTTCTTAATTCAATAATTCGAACTTTTTTACTATCACTTTCCATTATATTTACTTTATATGTTAATAAATATATAGAAATAAAGTTAGAGTTCAAAGATTAAAATGTTTTTTTTTTTGCGGCGACGGAGAATTTCGAAATCTCGACCCCAATCTTAACAGGATTTCGCTCTGCCTCTGAGCTACATCGCCTTTGTTTTTGTGGGTTCTAGTGGAAACGAACCACTTCCTATGGTTTTTCAGACCATCGTACGCACCAGCTATACCAAGAACCCATAAATAAAGAATAAAAAATTTCCTCGTTTTTATTGGAATATCCAATCAGATACATTGCTTGACCTTCGCTCCACATGTACATCGTCAAATGCACACGGCTTAAGTCCGAGGCGTAAGTGCCAACTACGTTCTACCGTTCATTTCTATTCTTTGTTGGGTAAGCCAGGCTCGAACTGGCGGTTTCTACATCCCAAATGTAGCGGATTACCAACTTTCCCATTACCCAATATTTGTCGGAATAGTGAGACTCGAACTCACAATAACCCTCATTCCAAGTGAGGTAACCTCTCCAATGGATCACATCCCGTTAAATTTTGTTGTCCTATATGGATTCGAACCATAAAATACAGAATCAAAGTCTGTTGTGTTACCATTACACCATAGAACAATTTAAATAAAGCGGAAGTAGTCAGACTCGAACTGACACGCCGTGTTGAGCGACCTACGATTTTCAAGACCGTCCCCCTTAGTCCAACTGGGGTTTATACTTCCATTTTTGTTTTATATTACCATCAATTTCAAAGAACAAAAAAAATCCGAACATTTTGTGTGTCCGGATTTCCTTTTATACAAGTAAGAATATTACTTTATAATATAAAAAATTTCCGAACGATTCACCCTTGGTGATTGCACATTAATACTAATTCCGTTAAAATGTGACGGGTTCATACTAAATGATTGCGATATGTTCATGTTATTTTTCATCTTTCTATTCTGTTTTTATAAATATATACAAATATACAAATAATTTTTGAAACTACAAAGTTTTTACAACTTTTTTTTTTAATTTTTTTTTTTAATTTGGCGTTGAAGGTGGGAATAAAACCCACATTCTTACACCGATTATCCATTTATTACCTTTTGTATGGTTTTACACCTGTTAGTTGTACGGGGGTTAAACCGTCAAACTTAACCGAGTATTCATACATATTCGGATACTTGTTCAACACTTCTATGGTTATCTCTTCCTTTTTAAAGGCGTTTTTCCAAATTTCCGACTCATTCAAATGTTTCCGGATGTCAATATCATTCACAGGTGAATATACTTTTTCATCCACTAAATTACTTCCCGTCATTTTGTTTAAAAGTCCCATAATTTTAATTTTTTATTTTGATAATACAAAGATACTATAAATTTTTGTAACTACCAAATTTTTTACAACTTTTTTTAAATTTTTTGAGGGTATGATCGGATTCGAACCGATGACTTTACGGTTTTGCAGACCGTTCCCTTTGGCCACTCGAGCACATACCCATGAATTAGAAGGAGTGGTGGGAATCGAACCCACATCGTCCAATTACACTATACAATTTAGAAGACTGTTGTGATACACCCCCATTATTCTTTTCCGTTATATCTATATCGATCTTTAATTAAATGTAAATATTTAATTAAAAAATAGTTCGAATAAAGTGATTCTGAAGAGATTCGAACTCTTAACAAACTGAATAGGAATCAGTTATTCTTTCCAATTGAATTACAGAACCATTTGTAGTCTTGGTCGGCATCGAACCGACACGGGATTTAATCCCAATACTTTTTGAGAGTATCGCGTACTGCCTATTTCGCCACAAGACCATTCAAGTGTAGCCTAGATGGGAGTCGAACCCACACGCCCCTTTCGGAGCAACAGATTTTCTTACTACTATAATTTTCATTACCATATTAATATGTTTGTAGTCTGGACTATTTCTTTACCATATCTAAAATACCATAAAATACACACCATTTTCTTACTGAATTATCAGAAACTTCATAAAATCTTCCAACACTTGAGAAATTTTTTAATTCGTTAAATTTATCTAATAATTCAAATACATTTGGTCGTTTTCCTTTAATGGTTTGAAAATAACATTCATTCGAACAATATCTTTTTTGATTGTGAGTAAGTTCATTACCACAATTATCACAATATCGTTTATTTTTTTTAGACTTAGGTATATCGTGTATAGTCTCTGCACCTTCTTTCAATTGAAAGCTTGGCTCAAGATTGCCATCAACATTACTATGTAAGGTTTCCTTGAATTTACGATATTCTACTTCTCTCTTTTCAGAAAGAGCACTCTTACCTTTTCTAAATGTGTCTGTAAGTGAATGACAATTTGGACAAAGAATTTCAAGATTTTCTAATTTATTATTAGTGTTATTTCCATCTTTATGATGTAATTCTAATTTTATTGGTTTATTTAACCACATATCATTAGAACAACATTCACATTTTCTTTCCTTTATACTTTCATCCAATAGTCTTTTTTTCAATCTATCAGAGTTTCTATATTGAATTTTACCAGATAAAATATCATCTAATAATATTGGTTTAAAAGGTTTAAATTTTAAACCAACATTCCAACCCTTTCCTGTAAAATGAGAAGTGTCAATTTCTAATTCTTTAAATTTATTTTTTAAAGTTCTATAATTTCCACCAACAGGTCTTAATCCTAATAGTCTACATACTTCAGCTATCGAAAAACTATCTTTAACTGACTCCTTTATTTTGTCGTCAGAATATTTACATTTCATAATAAACATATTTTAATATGAATATTAGAAAATATAAAATTTGAACCAACACGACACAAATAAAATTTTGCGGTACTTCAAAGTCTGTCATGTACTACCAATTTCATCACTAGGCCATTATTTCAAAGAACAAAAAAACCTGAACTTTGTTTTTAGTCAAAATTCAGGTTTTTTATTACTTATTTTCAAGTATACTTTATTCCAAATTTGACACACGAGTTCCTATAACCAAACATAAGTTAGGTATTAAAGATTGTCTCGATATGTTTCTAAAATTTTTCATTGTTAATATATAAATATATCATTTTTTAAATAAATACTTAGTCCACGCAAAAGGTTTACGTTTATCTAAATAATATATTTTTTTATCGTTGTTATAAGCCTCTCTTTCAAAAGAAATATTTCGGTATGCATTACCCTTCATAAATAACCTAATACACCATTCTATTAAATACCATAAATAAAACGGAATTATCAACATTTCCATTTGTTGTTTCCAATGTGTTAACTCATGCCTAATAATCCTGGGGTCTTTAAGATAGTCCTTCTTCAAGTATATTCCAAAAGGAGCTAATGTAACGCCTATTACGGATTTACCCGTAAAAAAACGTATTAAAAAATTCATTTCTCTTATTCTCATTTATTTGAATCCCATATTAAAAAAACAGTAAATATTATTATTATAAATAAAATTACGAAAATCATTGGGGATAATACCCAAAACCACGACCAATTAATAACATGTGTTAGTTTAAGTACATTAGTTTTTGCGGTGAATACGGGACTCGAACCCGTGACCTTTGGCGTGACAAGCCAACATTGTACCCAACTCTACTAATCCACCAAATTTTTAAAAAAAAATACACAATTAATTACACGATTTATTCTACACTAAACTTGATGCTTCAAATAAATCCCTTCCAATGACTACTCGTTTAGTTATTTTGTCATTGTCCTAATACATTTTTCAACATATTGTTAATAGCCTACCAGTCTTACCTCACTATTTGTGTATTTTAAAAATGTGGGGTTTCCCCCACATCTTAGATTTGAATAGCACGAATCTCTTTTAAAATTTGTTCTGGGTTAATTTCAGATTTCTTAACCATTTCAAAAATATCACTTGAGTAACCGAAAAGATTAATCAATTTTTCATTTTGTTTGAACATTGTTGTACCATATCCACACAAGTCAATTGAGTAAATAAATGGTTGTCCATTTGTTTTAACATATGATTGGTATGAAGAACCTCTCAATAGTGAATCGCCACCTTGCATATCAGAGATAACGAATACACGATCATATTTACCTTTTAATGTGCTGAATATTGTGTTAAATTCAGTACCACCACCGTACATACGATTTAAAACCACTTGTTTGATTGTATTAACAGTATCTAAAGGATTATATGATAATTGTTCACATCTATTAGAGAAGTGATATAGATCTGCACCAATACCTTTAGCCAATGTTGCTCCAATTAATGATGCTTTTTCAATCGCTCTTGAATTGATACGTTTTCCATTTAAATTTACTGAACTTGTCATAGATCCTGAAGAGTCAATAACTATCGCAGTTCTACCATATGTGAATAATTCAGTTAAATTTGGAATTGACAATTCGTATGCCTTGTTAACTGCGGTCAAAACCGCATTTTTACGTGTTGAGTATGTGAAATTACCTTCAGATAATAACACTTCAAATGCTATATCAATTTGGTGTGGGAAAACAAGACTTTTACGTACTCGTTTTTCGTCAGTTAACATATCCATAGCTTTCTTGAAAACTTCATCATTTGTTTGTTCAACAATGTTACGTAAGTTTCTTAACAAAGCCAAATAACCAATAGTACCTTCAACAATCAATTGTTTCCAGTTTTCTGCCTTAGCTTCTTTTAATTCAACTTCAGCTTCAGCTTTAGTAATAACACCTGATTTGACTTTTTCAGCAACAATTTGTCCTGATTTTGAGTTTTTATCTTCAGCGGTGTTGAATTGTTTCAATTCACCTTTCATCAATTGTTTGAAAGTTTCTTGCATTTTTTCACTTGGTTTTGGGTGAACTAAGTTCACCAAATCAATCAATGAAACTGATTTACCTTTACCTTGGTATTTAGCCAATTCGTAAGTATCTGCAGTTTCTAATGCTCTTTTGAAACCTCTTTTAATTGAGTTTGGTAATGGTTTACCTGGATTACGTAAGAAGTAGTAAGAAATAATTTCTAACATGTCATCCAAACGGAAAACAATACCACCTTTGTTTTCGTCTCTGCTACGTTTAGTGAAGAAACGAGTGACCAATGGACTTCCAGCTAATACATTCAATGCAGCTACAGCTCCAACATGTGTTACTGAACGTTGTCCCATATTAGTACGTGCATAAACTAATGCTTTTGCAACTAATTCAGGGTCTTTCTTTCCGACTTCTTTAATCAATTGAATTAAACGTGATTCACGTTCATTTTCTTTTTCGTAAAAACGTCCATCTAATCCTGTGGCTAATAGGCCAATCAATTCCATTTCTGGTTTGAATTTGATACCTGTTCCACCTTGTTTGTTAACCACTTCATTTGAAGTTTTAACCTTTGTGTTGTACTTTGACATAATTTTACTTTTTTTTTAATTAAACACTAATTTTATTTATTAGGTAATAAAAAAACCTGCTTATTATAGTTAATGAACAGGTCTTTTAAAACTTTCGTTTGAAAAAGGGAAATTTTGATACGGCTGATTTTGAATTGTTTTCTTTTGCTTTAAAAATTATCGAAGTAACCGATATCATTACCACTTTATATCGATTGGTTACGTGCAACATTTCTGTTGTAGAGGCTTTACCAATCATAACATTTTAAAAGAGAGAAATTTGGAAGTGTATTTTGTTAACGACTGGAATCGAACCAGTTACTTTCTGCTTTTAAGGCGGATGATCTACCAAATGATCTACGATGAAACACTTACCGTTACTACTCTTTATATCTAATTTGTATAAGAACTCTTTTGTTTAAATTTGACTTTACAAAGATACTATAAATTTTTGTAACCACCAAATTTTTTAACAACTTTTTTTTATTAAAATTCTACTTATAGATAAAATGATACTTTTTTTCTTTTCTTGCCATATTTTGTACTTTTTCTTATAATATATACAAAATATAAATATAAGTAAAGTACAAAAACGACTTAGTGGGGGATGAAGGATTTGAACCTCCAACGTCTTTCGACATAATTTTCACATAATTATTGCTTTACCTTCGATGTAACTAAATCAATTACTACTGTTGCCAGAGAAAGTCTAACTTAGCGTTTTCTTTTTTTTGCTAATCCCCCATATAATTTAAATCAGAGAAAACGTGGTGAGTGTATTGTTTGTAACAATTTTTCAAGAATTGCGTCTAACCATTTGACTAACTATCCATTTAGGCGGATGGTATTGGATTCGAACCAATATTTACGATGTAACTCAATCACTTACTACTGATTTTTTTTTTAATATTTTTAACAACTATTACAGTTGGCTATTGCTTGATTCTGTAAAACCACTATATCTCTTTTCACACTCCCGTTTAGCCTTGAGCCTTATCAACATTAATAAGGATTTTTTGAGGTCTATAAAGGACTTGAACCTTTATATCTTCCTTCCCTGTTTGATGTTAATATCCACGTAGGGAAAGTGTGCCCGTACACTATAAGACCAATTATTGGATGAGATTACTCCTTTAGTGACCTGTCTTTATAAGGATTATTGTTTCCCTTATTATCCACCATCTTTTGAATGGTATCAAGTCAATGCGGGTTATTTAAGTAAACCACTCTTAAAGTTACTAACTACTCTCAATCTAATCCGTCTCTTCAACCCTGCCGAGCTGACTCACACTTGCGGTGTTAGAAATTTTTCAATTGAATCACTTGATTTTGGCTATTACAAGTGGCAATGGACATCCCATTACTAAGTACGCACCTTTCGTCCGTAACTGGTGAACACTTTCGCTTATATTTATTATTTTTAATTTTTACATTAAACATTGTAAATTTAAGTTTTGGTGTGTAGATGTGTTCAGGTAGTGGTTCACCACTGGCTTCATTATCTTTTGAACAACGAAATACCAAACTACCCGATGTGATATCCCTATCACCATATTTCAAGTCTACTTCAGATATGTAACCTTGGTAAGTTACATATAAGGGTAATAACAGCACCACCTGTACAATACCATACCTTTCGGTTTTAAGCCTACTTTAATATTGAATTCCGCAATGATGTGAAGGGATTAAGTCCACACTTTTTACAACAATTCTATGGATTATTCTTATTGTTCTTCCGAACTCAACCTGACTATCTACTTAGCCATGTCATCCAACCATTTCGCTACGGAGTTACCCTCACTACTTCAGGTCAAATGATATTCCACTTGCCTACTCGAGCTCAATAACCTTTCGATTATCAAACCGCAGACAAGATAACCAACCCTGTCCACTTTATCCTACTTTCGTAGTTTATTTAACGACCATAGGCGGCCGTCTTGAATTTTCCGAGATTCCGAAGAATCGAAGTACTCATTCATAAAATCTTCCAATATTTTAAAGAACGTTGTTGTTTTTTATTTGACTTTACAAAAGTACGATAAATTTTTGTAACTACCAAATTTTTTACAACTTTTTTTTTATTTTTTTTTTATTCCTTGTAAATTAAGTAAGAGAAAGTCTGACAGAGTGTATTTGTTGCATTTTGTGGGAGTTGAACCCACTACCTAAAAAACCCAATTTTTTGCTCTACCAAATGAGCTAAAAACGCGAAGTAACCCTTATCAATCACTACTTACTTTTTTTTTCAATATTTTAAAGAACGTTGTTGTTTTAAATTTTGTTGCGGTGACAGGATTCGAACCTGTGTAAACCCTATTCGGGACTTCTTGCTTATGAGACAGATGAGATACCTACTTCTCCACACCGCGATATATCTTTTTCATTTACAAAGATACTATAAATTTTTGTAACTACCAAATTTTTAAGAACTTTTTTTTTAATAATTTATATATCCCGAAGCCATGTTTAATAATTCTTCCGTTTCTTCATTGTTATCAACAGTTGGTTTCATATTACAAATATACAATATTTTTTTTAAAATACAAAATATTTTTGTTTTTTTTTTAAAAAGAAGATATAATTGTGACGATTACATTTTTCAGTAATACTTTAAATGCGAAGGAATCCCAGCCTCACTTTCCTTACATATCACAATAGCCGACTGGACCTGAACTGTTTCGTCTTCTATTTTCAATATAAAAAATTTAGATGTTACAAAGATACGACAATTTTTTTAAAATACAAAACATTTTACACTTTTTTTTTAAGAAAATGAAGTTTCCAAGCTCATTATTAGCTTTTGCATATCTGCTTTGTAAAAACCAGCACTATTTGTACATCCACATTCAACAATTTTATAATTTCCATCTACTAAACAGACATCCATTACAAACGTTTCATTAATTTCGAATAAATTTATCATTTTATTTACAAAATCATAAGCGGGTTCATCAACTATATCATCTAAACAATATCTATTACCTAACATATATTGACTAGCGGTAACAATTTGACCTTTTACTATCCAGAATCTTATTTCTTTTTGTATTTTTTTTACTGAAGAAATTTGAATCTTAGTATTTTTGTCTAAAATTGTTGAATGTCCATTAGTCAATTGTTCATATCTAAAATTTTCCCATTGTTCCATGTCAAAAACACGTCCTGTAAAAACTTTAGTATCTAGTGTCGGTCTAGCGAAAAATATTTCCTTATGAAAAAAATTTTCATCTCCAAAATTTATAATTTCTGAATCATAGTTTAAAAGATTATCCTTATAATGTCTACTATATACCTCATAATCATGATTTTCACATAATGTTGATCCGGGATACCATCCGTATTTTTTTGAAATTCTTGACATTTTTACTGCTCCGAAAGGAAATACATCTTTTCTATCAGTCTTAAAATCAAAATCTTCAACAAAAGGAAGTAATGTTACAATTTCATATGATAGATCAAATTTTTCAATAGTCCTTATCAAATTATCGTAATTTTCTTCCTTAAATAATTTTTCCTGTATAATATAATACATAATCTTTTGTTCATTATAATGCATTAACCCCTAATTTGATAATTAATGCACGATTTATCCGTCATTTCCATTGTGTTTTTCTATTGTGTTTCCAAGTTCGAAACATTCTTACTTGGTAGCTCATTAGACGTTTTTTTGAATTTTTAAAACCTTTTCTTAACATAGGATATAAAGAAATACCTTCATCCCAATAAGGATCTAAATAATCAAGATTAGTTATAATGTTGTACTCTTTTCTACAAGTCGTTGTTCTTGCAATTTTTGATTTTTTAAATGGTTTCATAATATTAAGTTATTTAAACCTAATATCCATAAAATGTATTTTTCATATAATCAAATTTATTTTTCTTTATTATGATTTTCGATGAATTTTTGAAAATAATTTTCTTTTCTTAGATCCATAATTTGTTTTATTTGCTTAGGATACATATGTAAATCTTGTTTTAAACGATACCCTTCATCGTTTATTAAAGCATAGAACAGAAATTGATCTTCGGTATATTCATTGTGATGTTTATCATAGTTCAAATTATTTAATAATTTTTCAATAGAAAAATCTTCATTAGGTAAAAAGTAATCATATCTACCTCTTTCAGTTTTAATATTAAATTTATTTACAAAATCTTTTCTTTTATATCTTTTCCATTTCCCGTCAGTCATTCTATTTTTATGCATCCTTTCATTATACCATATATATTTTATCATATTCGGATTTAAATCCCCAATATATAACGCTTGTCTTTCATAATTTTCAAATAACGTTTCGGCTAATTCAGGTCTATCCGATTTGGATATTGCCTCATATGGATTTTCGCCCGCTCTTTGTCTGTTAAGTATCCTTTGTTGTTCTCTTTCATCTAAGTCTTTAAACGATTTAGTGTATTCTCCTTGAACAAAATAACTTCGGCCACCAACCCAAACGGGGGCTTCTAAATCAGATACTTTTGTTGAAAATTCAATAATAACGCCGCCATGCGCAAAATTTTTGGCAACTAAATTGAAGTCTATTGAAACAAATAATCCATAAGGGTTATTACCATATTCAAAACTATATATTCTACTGGCGTTCTCTTTCCCGGATAATCCGTTTTTCAAAATAGTTTCTAAATCTTTAAAATAGGCAAATCCGTGAAATACCCTAATTGTTTCAGTATCACTTATTGGTTTTTCGTCTCCATAATTTTTAGTCATATAATTTGGAGGCCTTAAATATCTAACTTCAGATAAAGTTTTTAATTGTTGTTCGGTTATTAATATTTTCATATTAAATAAATATACCTATTTTTTTATGCCATCGTCTTTATCTAACCCTAATTCGATTATAGTAAAATACATATCATCATCGTCGTAAATTTTAATGTTATCTGGGTCTATATTATAATTACAAACATCTGAATCCCATAATGAAGTCATAATTCCATCTTTAAATTCTTCCATATTAGTTATATTTAATAATCCTAAATGACATTGTAATGGATTAGGAAGGTATTTTTTCAATAATTTTTTTCTACATTCTTGAAAAATTACCCATTCTTCATTTGCTTCTTTACCTAATGATCTTTTATTAAACCAATCTTCATCGGTTTTTTTATATTCAGTTTCATCTTCCGATGACATTGATATTACATTTCTTGTGTCATTCTCGACGCTTATTGATGGAAGATAACGATAAACAATATAGTTACCGACATAATAACCTAATTGCCATTCTGATGTCAATTTGTTTTTTTCTTCAATTCGTTCTTGTTTCATTTCTTCTAACACTTCAGGCGTTAATGATTTGAAAAGTCTGTTTAATTCTTTATCTCCTTTCATTATCTTTTTTTTATAAAAATATTTTTAAGCTCATTTTGTTTCAATTTATAGCTCATATTTGTCAAATTATGAGCCGTAAGTGGGATAGAAAGGATTCGAACCTCCAATGTTTACCCTGTGGGAACAGATTTACAGTCTGTCACGATACCACCATCATCGCGGCTATCCCGAAATATTTATTTTATAACCTGTAAGTGGGCCTAGAGGGATTCGAACCCCCAAGCGATTAAGACTTGATTTACAGTCAAGCGAGCCAACCAGTTGCTCAATAGACCCGTTCCTTTAAAAAGTGATTTCAATATAATTACGATATGTGGTTATCACTTCTTTAATTTTCATTGGTTTTTTTATCCATTGTTTTTTATTTTTGGACACTAATTTCCAATTTGGATATCTAAGAGAATCGCCGGACGAATTTTTTCCGTACCACTTATGATCACAATTATCGCCTTTATGATATTTACAATAACTGCAATCAATTTCTCTTCCTTCTAAATAACGTTTACGAACTCTATTATATTCATAACGATTCGTAGTTTCATCCATAATTTTTTTTGCTTTCATATCTTCTATTATTTGTACTAGAAGATAGAT
>Ga0209098_1001124_pt1 | contig 26471 bp, 18 predicted proteins | sample AD_JPNHW1_MetaG_FD_184429 | JGI IMG/M metagenome (GOLD analysis project Ga0209098, IMG submission 184429) | Active sludge microbial communities of municipal wastewater-treating anaerobic digesters from Japan - AD_JPNHW1_MetaG (SPAdes) (version 2) | ecosystem: Engineered > Bioreactor > Anaerobic...
TGGCAACATACTTGCTTGCCTGTTCGGCAGTGAAATTCGGGTCACCTGCGAAAACGGTTTCACGCAGGTAGTTGAGGATCAGGCCTCCTGTTCCAACTTCAGCACCTACATAGAAAAAGATACCCAGGGCGCCTAGTAACACGTGGGGATATTTCCACACACTTTTACGCTGGCTGTCAACCGTGCCGCCAATCTCAGGTAATTTGGTGAAAAAGATAGCGACAGCTACAAGGAAAACGATCACGCCCATCAGGATAAAAGGCATCTGAACGGTTTGAGCCTTGGCAGCAGCATCGAGCATATCACTGGTTCCTCTGAAAATGGCAACAGCAATAAGCCAGGGAGCCAGCATAGTGGCAATTGAATTGAGAGCTTGAACAAGGTTAAGCCTGCCACCGGCTGTTTCTTCCGATCCGAGGGCAGCAACGTAAGGATTGGCAGCCGTTTGCAGAAATACAACACCTGAGGCCAGGATAAATGTAGCTGCCAGGAACAACCCGAATGACGGAACTTTTGCTGCCGGGAAAAACAGGAAACTTCCCACGGCCATCAGCAGTAATCCTGCGATAAGGGCGCTTTTGTAACCAATTTTTTTGATGTACAATCCTATCGGGATCGAGATGATGAGGTACGTAATGAAAAAGGAAAAACTTAACAGCTGGGCTCTAAATTCACTGAGTTCGAAAATATCCTTCACCTTACCGCTGAGGGTAATAATAAAGGTTGTTGCGAAACCAAAAATGAAGAAAATAGCCCCGATGACGGTCATCCCGAGCTTGTAGTTTGATTGTTTCTGTTCCATTGCTAAGTGTTTATTGAATGAAGATTAGATTTTTCATGAGCGGAAACAAATGTAAAAATTAAATCAAGCTTTGCAATCACTGCCTTCCACGAAAAACAAAATAATCTCAGAACTGGCTAAAATTCTATCGGAGTCGGATTGACCGATCCTGAATATGTCCTCATCTTGTGCATTGGTAAATGCGAGCAAACTACTACCAGGTAATATTTTCAGTATAAATTCAATCTCGGCAGGAACTATTTGCGTAAAAAATACATTTATATTTGCCTTACTGAAAATCAACCATTTAAATCACTGATTTATAGCACTTCAACCAAAATATTATCATAACATGCAGAACTTTTTGAAAATCATGAACCTGGCATTTGCTTCGGCTGTTATACTGCTGCTTGCAGGCGGATGCTCATCCAAAAACAACCAGACTATGAACATTACCAAAGAATCTTTCGGGCAACTCAACGACTCAACACCGGTTTCGCTTTACACGCTCACCAACGACAAAGGCATCACCATGAAAGTGACCAATTACGGCGGCATAATCACCTCTCTCATGGTTCCTGACAAGAACGGCAATCCCGGCGACATAGTTCTGGGCTACGACAGCCTTTCGGGATACCTCGCCGAAACGCCTTATTTTGGCGCAATCATAGGCCGTTATGGTAACAGGATCGCAAAAGGAACTTTCAAAATTGACGGCAACGAGTTTCATCTCCCTATCAACGACGGGCCCAATCACCTCCATGGCGGCATACAGGGTTTCGATAAAGTGGTGTGGGACGCTACCGAATTTAAGACTGACACAACAGTAGGACTGGTCTTCCACCGGGTAAGCAAGGACATGGAACAGGGATATCCCGGCAACCTTGATGTTACGGTAACATATACCTTAAATAATAACAACGAACTCCGGTTTGATTACCTCGCAACCACCGACAAACCCACACCCGTCAATCTAACCCAGCACAGCTATTTTAACCTTGCCGGCGACGGTGATGTAAAAGATCACGAACTGCTGATCAAAGCGTCAAAATACACCTTAGTCGACAGCCTCCTCATCCCCACCGGTGAACTCAGGGATGTAAAAGGTACACCGTTTGATTTTACAACAGCCAAACCTATCGGCAAAGACCTGGTGGCAACCGGCGGAAATCCAGTTGGTTATGACCATAATTTTGTGCTTGACACAAAAGGACTTGATGAAGTAGCTGTAAAAGTCACCGAGCCAAAATCAGGCAGGGTAATGGAAGTCTTCACCCGGGAGCCGGGGGTTCAGTTTTACAGCGGCAACTTCCTGAAGGGAAACATCAAGGGCAAAGGCGGCAAAATTTACAACCAATATGGCGGCTTCTGCCTCGAAACACAGCATTTCCCCGATTCACCCAACCAGCCTGCTTTCCCGAATACCATTATCAGGCCGGGTGAAAAATACCAGACAACAACCATTTACAGATTTTCGAAGTAAGGTTTATTCAGGACACGGATAACGCGGATCATGCGGATTTACGCGGATAAATCAGTGTAAATCCGTAAAACCAGTTTCATCCGTGTTCTGAAATTTATCCTATTCTGCCGGCGCCATTTCCTACAGTAGCTACGTAGAAATCAGCTGATAATCCGGTGGTTGCATGATAAGCCGGACCAACGCAAGCTATCAGTTCGTCGATTGAATCATTGTTTACGATAGCCACGGCACAGCCGCCAAAACCGGCGCCTGTCATGCGGGCTCCCACCACGCCTTCAACCTTCCAGGCTTCATGGACGATGGCATCAAGTTCCTTGCCGGTAACCTCGTAATCAATGCGCAGCGACTCATGCGAAGCATTCATCAGCTTTCCCAAAGTAGCCAGATCGCCGTTCTTCATGGCTGCAACGGCGTCGAGCACCCGGCCATTCTCGCTGATAACATGATGCGCCCTGGAACGGACAGTCTTGTCAGGAATAACATTTTCATTTTCTAAGAACTCCCTCACATCCATATCGCTCAGGTCGATAAGCGGGCGAATTTTTCTGAGGCTTTCAAGGGCAGATGCACATTCCTTCACTCTTTCATTGTACTTAGAATCGGCAAGTTCACGGCGTTTGTTGGTATTCATGATCACAATGCTGTAACCTTCCATTTCAACCGGAACAAGCTCATAATCCAGCGTTCGGCAATTGAGGAAGATCGCCGAACTGGCCTTGCCCATCCCAACGGCAAACTGGTCCATAATACCGCAGTTCATACCTACAAACTGATTCTCAGCAGCCCTGCCTATTTTGATAAGTTCAATCCGTCCAATCCCGGTTTTCAACTGATCGTCAAGGGCAACAGCAGTAACCAATTCAATTGATGCTGATGACGAAAGCCCTGCGCCATTGGGAATATCGCCCGAAAAGTACATATCGAAGCCTTTCAGCGTCTTGCCATTTTTTAAAAACTGGTCAATAACGCCCAGGGGATAATTCACCCATTCACTGCCCTGTTTTTTTGCGAGCTCATCAAAAGTTACATCAGCTTTGTATTTGAAATTGGAGGTGGCAAAACGCATACTTTGCTCACCATTGGGCCTGATGACAAGGTATGTACCAAAGCTAATCGCACAGGGCAGCACGTACCCGCCGTTATAGTCGGTATGTTCGCCGATAATATTTACCCTGCCGGGAGCAAAATAAACTGCCGGCTCTTCGCCGGTACCATATAACCTCACAAATTCTTTCTTTAACGCTGCGGTTTCCATAAAGCTGATTTTTGATTTAATACCGGCAAATGTAGAAAGAATATGGAACGAAATACCGACTTTTGCAGCTTCCTGCTTAAGTGAGTTTCCTGAAGAAAAAGCATGGTATTATGGAGATAAGGGGTAAATATCTTATTCATAACCTGGAGGTTACACCGACAGAGGGTTACAATCTGGTTCAGCAACCAGGTGAACTGACATTGTATGAAGTTTTTCGCATCATTGACAGGGTACCGCTGTTTCTCGAAGACCACCTCAGCCGGTTTGACCACAGCGCCCGACTGGCCGGAGTTACGCTTCCCTTTCCCATTGACCAGGTTCGTCTCTCGGTTTACGAACTGATCAGGATCAACCGCTTCCTAAATGCCAATATTAAACTGATCGCCTGCTACGCGGCAGGACAAACACCCTATTTTACTGCGTACTTTGTTGAACATCAATATCCTACGCCAGCCATGTTCAGGCGGGGAGTTGATACGATAACGCTCAGGGCTGTGCGATATAACCCGAACGCTAAAATCTTCAATACACCGCTTCGCTCCGAAACCAACGAACTTAAAAGCCGGCTTAATATCTATGAAGTGCTGCTGGTTGATGAAGGCAACCGGGTGACCGAAGGCAGCCGCTCTAATTTCTTTGCTATCAGCAGGAAACAGGTCTTCACGCCTCCCCTGAGTGAAGTCCTGCCGGGTGTTACACGCAGGCATGTGCTGGAAGCCTGTGCCAAGCTGGGGTTAGTCATTGTTGAAAAAAGTATCCTGGTGCCGGAGTTAAGTGACTTTGATGCGGTGTTCCTTACCGGGACCTCTCGTAAGATATTGCCAATCAGAAAGATTGATAATATTACTTTTGCCGTTGATAACATTATCATGCGGAACCTGATGGCTGCTTTTACCGAAACAGTGACAGATTACCTCAGGCGACACAAACACACGAATCCATAAAGTAACCGGATGATTTTCAAGCTTCAATGTATTTCCTCCATCGCAGTCATACCGACCCGTATTTTAATCTCGCTGCCGAGGAGTATTTGCTACGTCACGGCCCCGGCGACATGTTCATGCTCTGGTGGAACGAACCTTGCGTGGTGATAGGCAAACATCAGAATGCCTTTGCAGAGATAAATTACAGGTATTGCCGCGACCATGCCATCCCGGTGATCAGGCGCATATCAGGCGGTGGTGCCGTTTACCACGATCCCGGAAATCTGAATTTTTCATTTATCCTAACCGTCGGGAACCAGAACCAGGTCGATTTTTCAAGATTCCTGGTGCCGGTGACGGATACGCTGCGCAAACTTGGACTTAATGTTACCACAGGTAAAAGAAACGACCTTTACCTTGAAGGGATGAAATTTTCAGGCAATGCAGAGCACGTTTTCAGGAATAAAGTACTCCACCACGGCACGCTGCTTTTCGATACCAACCTTAATATTTTGAACAATGCGCTGACACCTGCCGGTAAAGAATTCAGCGACAAGGCCGTGAGGTCGGTCAGAAGTGCCGTTACCAATATCAAACCATTCCTGGACAACATAAATGACGTGGCGCAATTTGCTGAAAAGCTGGCAATAACATTTTCAGATGCAATGCCGGATATGCAGCAGTATGAACTCAGCGATGAAGATATCTGCCGGATCGGGCAACTTGCTGATGAGAGATACCACACCTGGAAATGGAACTTCGGCTACTCTCCCGAATACATACTGCGTGTCCGGTTTGAATCGGGTTTTGGCCATGAGGAAATGCAAATCAGAGTAAAAAACGGTCAAATCATTGATATTGTGCCTGTTACAACTCATTTGCCTGATTCGATACTGCAAGAGCTTCGCAGCATTCTAACCGGTAAGTCGATGGAAGAACAGGAAATCAGGTTGGCGCTGTTAAATTCAGGCAGGTTTCTTCAGTCGGCGGGAATTCAGGTTGAAAACCTGCTCGACTCACTTTTCTGATCAGGTAACGCATTTCTTCATTGGTTTGTGAACAAATCTGACTTTAATTCCTTTATAATCACCAAATCACAATTCATGGAAACCGATAAAATATTTGACAAACTCTGGACTGATTACACGAGCCAGAATCCCGAAGCAAAGAAGGTTTACGACTGTTTTACCGCTGAAGGTGAAACTGTTGAAAACGACCACATTGCATTTCGCACCTTTCATGATCCCCGCATCAATGTGGATGTGCTGGCAAGGCCATTCCTGGCTGCCGGGTATGTTCAGCGAGGATATTACATTTTTGAAGACAAGCATCTCACTGCCAAGCATTTCGAACATGTAACCGATAAAAAAGCTCCTCGGGTTTTTATTAGCCAGTTGATGCTGGAACATTTCAGCTCGGAATTACAACATGCTGTAAAACTGAGCATTGACCGCCTTCCGGAAAACCTGCTTTTTGGCGACGAACTCATTTATTCAGGAAACCAGTGGGGAACACCATCATTTAAGGTTTATGAAGCCTTGCGAAAAGAATCGGAATATGCTGCATGGCTTTATGTCTATGGCTTTTGTGCTAACCATTTCACCGTGAGTATCAATCATCTGAAGAAGTTTTCAAGTATCCAGCAGGTCAACCAGTTCCTTAAGGACAAAGGCTTCAGGCTGAACGATTCGGGTGGTGAAGTAAAAGGCACACCTGCCGAACTGCTTGAGCAATCGAGTACACGCGCCGGTATCCTGCCTGTGATGTTCGAAGAAGGAACATTTGAAATTCCCTCGTGTTACTATGAATTTGCCCTCCGCTGGCCTGATACCAACGGCGAATTATACTCGGGCTTTATCGCCAAATCGGCTGACAAGATTTTTGAAAGCACCGATTTTTACAAAAAATAGACCGAAAATACCACACAATAAAACTGCCGGATGTTCGATAACACCCGGCAGTTTTATTTTAAAAAGTCATCGTTTAGTTTGCCTGCTTTACAAAATTCACAAGGCCTTTGGCTTTGAAAATACCGACGAGTTTGTCGGGTAGCGGGGCAAAGGCGTAAACTTTTCCTGCGATGGTCACTTTGCCGTTTTCAAAATCAATGTCAACCGTATCTCCCTGATTGTAAGCCTCAACAGCCGCCGGCAGCAGGATGATCGGCAGTCCCTGGTTGACAGAGGAACGATAGAAAATACGGTTTACACTCTTGCAAATCACAGCCTTAACACCGGCATAAGCAAGTCCCACACTCGGATGTTCACGCGATGAACCGCAACCGAAATTTGCTCCGGCAATCAGAATATCACCTTCTTTCACACGGTCGGCAAAACTGTCATCAAATCCTTTAAAAAGATTGGGAAGTATCTTATCCCCTTCCGAACTTTTGATAGCATAGGTCAGGTTACCGGCAAACATCTGGTCGGTGTTCAGGTTATCGACATCGGTATAATTCCAAACTCCACCAGTGTAGCGGTCGTCGCCCTGCCGGATATCAACCGTTTTGCTTTGCTCAATTTTATAAGGGAAAACCTCAGCTTTGGAGGATTCGCGCGGGTCGGCAATTTGTCCTTTCAGCGCCGAATAAGCCACAACAGCCGGCGAAGCCAGGTAAATACTGCTGTTCTTATTCCCCATGCGTCCTTTAAAATTGCGGTTGGCTGTTGAAATGATGTTGTAACCGTCGGCAGGAATACCCTGTCCGGTTCCCAGGCATGGGCCGCAGGAAGCTGCAAGCACACTGGCGCCTGCATTCATGAATATTTCAATCAGGCCTTCGTGCATTGCCTGCAGGTAGATTTCCTGTGAGGCAGGAATAACCAGTAATTGAAACCCATCCGGTATTCTGTTGCCTTTAAGGATTGAGGCTGCTTCGCGCAAATCCTCTATTCGTCCGTTGGTGCAGGTTCCTATCATTGCCTGCTGCAGCGGCAAACCCTTTACTTCGGCCAGGGATTTCACATTGTCAACATGATGCGGCGCTGCAACAACAGGAAAGAGTTCGCCAAGATTGATGACGATTTCACGGACATAGTTTGCATCAGCATCAGCCCATATACCTTCAACATTTTCACCAAGATGTTTCTCAAGTACTTCATCAGCGGGAAATACCGCATTTTTGGCGCCCATTTCGGAGGCCAGGTTAGCGATGGTCATGCGGTCACCAATCGTGAGTGATTTAACGCCTTCACCGTGATATTCAATACTCATATAATCGGCACCGCTTGAGCCGATCATGCCAATGATCCAGAGTGCCAGATCCTTGGCATAAACGCCGTGAGGAAGTTTGCCGTGAAGCGTAATTTTTATACTGTCGGGCACGCGGAACCAGGTTTCGCCCTGTTTCCACAATCCTGCCGACTCGGTCCTGTCAATACCTGCCGCAAACGCGTTGAAAGCCCCGGCAGTGCTTGTGTGACTGTCGCTGCCCACCACAATCATTTTGGGGCGGGCGTATTCAGCCATGATCTGGTGACAAATCCCTTTCCCGACATCATGAAACTTTTTGATTCCCTGCTCTTTCACAATATCACGTATTTTCTGATAGTCATTTGCGAGTTCAGCAGTTGTGGGAGGAGCATTGTGATCGAGTACGATGAGCAACTGGTCAGGATCTTTGACCTTTTCGCCCCCCATTTTTTTAAATGTATTGGCAATGCTGGCCGTGTTATCATGGGTAAGGATAATGTCGGGCCTGCGGAAAACAATGGCACCAGCTTCGGCACCCAGGATCTTTTCGGCAAATGTTTTTCCGTTCATAGCTTTTCTTTAAGAATGAGTATTGAAACCATTAGAATGATTCGGTAAAATTCGGAAAGAAGTCGAAATCAGAGAAAGAAAGCTGAAATTATATTTTCTCTTCTATATCGCTGTAAGTATGCCTGTTACAAAACAGCAAAGCCTGCCGTATTGACAGCAGGCTCTGAATGATGTTTCAAAATATCGTTTTCGGCAATGGTCAGAAAAGGAAACCTACATCAATGCCAAATCTCGGGGTGATACCGCTGTAAGAATAGTCCCAAACACCGTCGTTAGAGTTATCGCCGGAACCTATTGTTCTGCGGATTCCTCCGCCGGTATAAACATCAATGTTCATTCTTTTTGCAAAAGAGAATGACCATCCGAACATGACACCTGTACCCACAACATCGAAACTGTCGGAAACTTTTACTTCATGGTAATTGGAGTACTGATCATATTCCCATTCAGTAAACTCAGTATCAAGGTAATGATTCATGATATACGGCGCGAAATAAAGCCTGTGCATCACTTTGCCCCTGGCGCTTGTGTAGGCATGAATCTTAAGCTGAAGCTCGGTTTTGATCCCGAAAATGTTATCGTCATTGTTATCTTTTGAAGTAAGTCCGGCTAAAAAATAGAGGCTGGTGTTTGGGGCGACAAAGCGTTCATAGCCCATCTGGAAAGTATTACGGGTAAATTCCGTAAGACTGAATTTGTAGATATTGCGGTATTTGGTAAAAGAATTGGTACTTTTATCATAACCAGCTACCTGCTCCTGCGAATGCACCTGCGCCGAAACCATGATAAGCACGGCACAGAGTAAAAAGATCTTTTTAAACATAAAAATAAGTTTGGTTAAGGGATTTAATTAAAGGGACAAAAATATGACTTAAGGTTGCATGAATAACAAATGAACGGTACAAAGAACGTAATATTACGTTTCATGGCAAATTTCGGTGCGATTGATACAGTGCAAGGCCAGATTTCAACGATTGATAAATTTATTTGCGATTCTGTTCAGAATAATTAATTTTGCACTCCCGTTTTGAGAATCAGAATTTATCTCTCATGGGAAGTTAAGGTTCTTTAAAATACGATGATCCGGTACTAAATTCTTAGAATTCAGTACTTTTGATTTAGTTCATAACCCCTTTGGAGAGGTGGGTGAGTGGCTGATCCGCCTCAGGCGGATGCTAAACTGCCTCCTGAAGCAAAACGTTCTTTAAAATACGATGATCCGGTACTAAATTCTTAGAATTCAGTACTTTTGATTTAGTTCATAACCCCTTTGGAGAGGTGGGTGAGTGGCTGAAACCAACAGTTTGCTAAACTGTCGTACTCGATTAGGGTACCGGGGGTTCGAATCCCCCCTTCTCCGCAACTTATATTCAGGCAGGCAAACTGCCTTTTTTAGTAATACTTTACTGATGTTTGATTTTGAAAAACTGGAAGTTTATCAACTTGTCAAAGAACAAACAAATTTGGTTTTCAAGCAGATAGCTAAAACTGAAGGCCTTGATTCGCTCATTCGCGACAGTTGGAAAAACGCCAGTCTGCAGGTTTTACTACAATTGGTGCAGGCATCAGGGCGGGTAAGTACAAGCGAGAAAAAGAGCCTGCTTACTGCAGCCAGAGGATACGTGTTCGAATGCTCGGCTATCCTTGATCTTCTCAAAGCATCAGGCGAAGTGGATGCAGAAAAATTTGAGGAGCTTTACAATAACTATGAACGTATTTCCAAAATGCTGCTCGGGATGTTCAGGAGCTATGAGAGTAAGGTTGATTAAGCTTTAGCAGCAATTACAGCCCTCATTCAGGTAATCCAATCAATTATTTCGAAAAGAATAGGTGCGTCAAGTCCTGCAATTTCCTTGTTGCATGAGCTTTGCCCAATAAAAAAAAGAGGCTGCCCCAATTCTAAGGCAGCCTCCTCCGGTAAACAAACCAGGAGTAATTATTTCACAATAATTTTCTGCACATATTGATTATCGCCTATTGTTACATTGCAGAAATAAACGCCACTTGCAAAGCCATTGCCATCAATATTGAGTGTATGAACACCTGCTGACAGGCTTCCATGGTTATGGATATAAACCTGCTGCCCGGTGATGGATGTGATAGCTACATTCACATTCTCTGTTTTTGTGAGTGTAATGTTAAGCTTTGAGCTGCCAGCGAATGGATTTGGATAGCAATCGCTGACAAAAGATGTGGCCTCTGGTTTTTCCTGCATTCCTACATGGATAAAATCTGCGTCGGCAATATCAACACCCTTCAGATAATAATGGAACACAGGTTTAAGAGGATCATAACCATTGGAATAAATATCAACGATCGAGACTGGGATAGAAGTAAAACCATTGCCATCAATGGCATGAGGAGAAGCATGCATAAAATAGCTCTCCCCAAAGCCCTCATCCATAAATGTCAGGTTTTTTGCATCTGTATATGCATTTGTGAGGACATCACGGCCCCAGACTTTGACATCCGGGAAGAGGTTAAGATAAGGCTCTTCCAAACTCCAGGTATCGGGATCAGTATCGGTCCATATGGCAAACACCCTGGTTCCATCGGGGTTTAAAGAAGCCTGCAGCCGGCTGTTATAAGCGGCAGTATTTGGAGAGGATTCTGAAGGAACATCATCAGTAACAATAACATCGCAGCACCATCCCATCCATCTGTTTACATCTTTGTCGTATTCAAATTCGAAAACATGTCCGAATTCTGAGGAGTACCCGTAGGTGAGTGAATCGTAATCAACGCTTGCAGCCGAAGTACATTTGGCAAAAATATGCAGATTGCCCTTATAATCAACCACGCCATCCATCTCGTGGAACCATGGAGCTACCCTTCCCGGATGGGCAGGCAGGTCGTAAAGGCTGTCCTTTGCTGCCTGTAATGAGCCAAAATCGAAATAGTCCATTACATTCCAGGTTAAACCGCCATCGAGAGTTTTAAAAACGATTGGATAGAAGGATGAACCTTCGGTTGCGCGTGCATCAACCCCGCATGTCCACATATAACCAATTGAACCATCCCTGGCATAGCACGTATTGGAATAGAGATCCCACGTCTTGTACCATAAATTAGCAGGGTCCATGTAGATATAAGGCATAGGGTCAACATCCATCAGGGAACATTCGAATTGCAAGGTGCCGGTATTCCATTCACCGCGGATGGTTTGCAGGGTCAGGTTCGTCCATTGTCCAAGATAACCGGTTCCATCAGCCAATTCCCGGCCCACTGAACAAATTCCGTTATCTGTAACGACCATTCCTGTCGTAAAAAGCTCATTATCGGAAAGCGAACTGATCAATTGCTGGTTGATATTATCATCCGTGTATGAACGGCTGCCGAAATATGTGTACTCCCAGGCTCCATTCGTTATAGGACCAGCGACAACCGAATACAGGTCGTTGATCGAAGTACTTCCGGAAGGATTGAAAATAACTCCTGAAGGATACCTGCATAAATCAGGCGCAGTATATTGAAATCCATACTTCTCCATCCAGTTAGCACCGTTGTCACCCGAAAAAGCAACGACAATATCACTTCCGTTACCAAAGCCCGGGGTAGTCTGGTCACCACGGTGTGTATGCATTAATGCATTGGCGGCAGCATTATAGTCGATGCAGGTCTGATCTGAACCTGTCACTGAATATAAATTAGACGAAGAACCGATTAAAACTTTTGCTGTACCGGCAGTTGATTTCCGCACCGGGGCAGGCCGGTTGGTAGTCCCGGGAGGAGCATAGGCGCCCTGTGGTTCCTGAAGCGAAAGAGCCCTGGTAAGCGGCATTTTAGAGATCGGTGGACGGATAGAGGTTTTTTGAGCTACCATAGTAAAGCTCATAGCCATCGTTAAAACAAAGAGTAACAGTTGTTTCATAGTTTTTGTTGTTTGTGTGATATTGATTAAGTTAAAAACCGTATTCTATCATCAGAAGATTATTTGTATCACTGATAAAATTAGTAAGATTGATTTAAATTGATAATAATTTTAATCACTTGCAGGAAGAAATAATTTAAAAATCTGTCAATCAATGGACTACGTTCTATTTTATTCTCATTCTAAATATTTATTCAGTTGGATCAATTTATTGGCCGCTTGCGCCGGGGCTCCATCGTGTAGAATACGACACGCGATTTCACTTCTTCTGGCATAACATTTCTCCCAGCAACTTTGCTATTTAAAGAAAACAAAATAACAAGACACCTATGTAGTATTCAAAATCTTAAGCAGATGCCCGTCACGGAATCTTAAGAATCATGTTAATTGTTATTTAAACAGGACTTCAAAATAACAAACTTTGATTTACCCTGCTGTATTATTTAATTCTGAATGGATATCCCTTGTTTGCAGGTTATGGAAATAGTATTACTTTTGCAGCGTCATTCAGATCAATTGTATTGCCAAAAAAATTTGAATTACTTTCTTAAACCAATTATTTAAGAATTCGGAATATAAGAAAGTAAATTAAATTTAACTAACAGATAAACAGGCGAATAAAAACGTCAAAGAAGACAATCGGGATATAGCTCCGCCTCAGCGGGACACCTGGTTTGAAATAGTTAATAGTTCGGGGTGTAGCGCAGTCCGGTTAGCGCACCTGGTTTGGGACCAGGGGGTCGATGGTTCGAATCCATTCACCCCGACAAAGTAAAGGCCTCTTGCACTGCAAGAGGTTTTTCTTTTTCTGAACGAAGCGCAAACCTGTTTGCAGGCTGAAGTGAAAAAAAAGAAAAAAATCCGAAGGAAGGCCTTTGCTTTGAATCCCCCCAATACGGATCACTGCAAGTAATCCATTCACCCCGACAAAGTAAAGGCCTCTTGCACTGCAAGAGGTTTTTCTTTTTCTGAACGAAGCGCAAACCTGTTTGCAGGCTGAAGTGAAAAAAAAGAAAAAGCAGCACACCGCCAGGCATGCTGCTATCGCTCGGATAAATAATCGATATATAAAGCTAATATAAAATCTGCACTTTGCAGGTTAGATCACTTTTGAACGATACACGCTCATTGCATCTTCCGATAATTCATTATGGTCAGGGTCATCGAGGAAGCCTGAAACCGTTTTGAGCAAAAGGTCCTTGCGGATGGGTTTTGCAAGGTAACCTGAACAACCCGCTGTGTAGCAAAGCTTAACATCATTCGGCAGGACAAAAGCCGTTTGGGCGATCACCGGCAATTCGGGACGCATGGTTTTGATCTCGCGGGTGGCATCATAACCATTCATCACCGGCAGGTGAATATCCATCAGAACGACGTCAATCTTAGGGTTAGCCCTAACAAGTTCGACAGCCTGGCGTCCGTTTTGGGCCCAAAGTATCTTAGCCCCGGTACGTTTAAGAACTGTCTCAATGTAGAGGAAACTGAAGTCAATATCCTCAGCAATAAGGATAGTACGGCCTTGCCAGTTGTATGGGAAAGCATTTACTGCCTCATCAAAGTTCGTCATAGCAGTAGTATTTAGTGTTTTGTAAGGTATGGTAAAGTAGAAAACTGAGCCTTTTTCAAGTTCCGATTCGAGCCAGATATTGCCCCCCATGAGTTCGACCAATGCTTTTGAAATTGCGAGGCCAAGCCCTGTGCCTTTCACATCAAATTCTTTCTGCTTGCCTGATTGCTTATATCGGTCGAAAATAGCAGCCTGATCTTCAGCAGCAATACCAATGCCTGTATCTTTCACATAGCATACCAGTGTACTGCCCCACAGCTCTATTCCGGTTTCAATGCATCCCACCGAGGTAAACTTGATAGCATTGCCAATCAGATTTACAAAAATCTGCTTGAGCCTGTGCTGGTCTGCCTTTATTGTCAGACTCTCAAGCCCTTTGGGGATATATGTTTTCAGTGTAACATTTTTGTGTGCATGATAGATGTCGGCCATGAAATAATCTTCAAGGCTGCGCACCATTTCGGCAGGCGATACCTCACTCAGCTGCATTTTCACCTGGCCTGATTCAAGTTTAGAGATATCGATAATATCGTTGAGAAGGCTTATCAGCGCAGTACCGTTATTCACAATGATCTCAATATATCTTTCGCGCTCGGTTTTTGAAAGATCGGGTTCACCCAGAAGTTCCGAAAACCCTATGATTCCATTAAGAGGTGATCGTATTTCATGCGACATATCAGCCAAAAAAGCAGTCTTGTGAATATTGGCTTCTTCAGCTTTGCGCCTCGCGGCTTCGAGTTCTTCAAACCGCTGACGTGTGTACGAAATATCAAGGGCCATGCCTACATGACGCACAATGTTACCGGATTGATCCTTTTCGGGTGACAACTTCACATGCAGCCACAATGGAGAATTATCGGGAAGTATTACCCTGAACTGCATATCAAACATCAGGGTTTCCTGGTATTTTTTCAATCCTTCCTTTACCAAAGCCCTATCGGCCTTATTTACTGTTCTCAACAGCAAACCGGGATTATTGTATAGTTTTTTGAGCGGGATGCCTGCAATATGGTTACAACCGGGGCTGGCATACAACAAGCCTTTGTGATCCCACATCCAGATATAAACTCCGTTGTTTTCAACAGCATTGATGAACCAGTCGTGGGTTATATGGCCTGTGAGATTGCACTCTTCATCACTGATCTTGATAAATTGCATTGACACCCCTGCATCCTTTGGCTGCTGTACCGCCGACAATGTTGCTTTAAACACTCTTTTATCAGCACTTATGATGTGAAAGCTGTTTTCCAGCGGATTATCGTTTGCCTGCCGGAATAGTGTCCAATATGCATGGAGGTCAAAAGGGGCAATAAACTCAATCAACGGATGGCCTATTACCTCCTTCGGATTATAGCCGGTAAGTTTGCAGAAGTATTTATTGACAAAAATAATTTTTTCGTTTTCGGTGAGGATGACTCCCTCGCTCCTGCTTACCAGCATTTTATACCCTTCCAGCATCTCCTTTAATTCCTGATCGCCTGGCATTGACTGACCGGCGGATATGTTGCTGATATGAGCAGATAACTCACCGCCCGGAGTCATGCTCATCAGGGCGATCTTTGAATTTGTGCTGAGGAAGAGGCGGAACAATAAGAACGAGGACAGTAGTAAAACAAGATAAAAGGCGACATAGCCTGCTATTCCCGGCACATGAAAATTAACCAGTGCCGAAGCAATAAAAAGCAATAAAGAATAAGGATCTCCTGAACCGTGATATGCAATTACCACTACGGATATCAAAACCACCACTGCGAAGGCAATTAAGCCTTTGTTGTGGCGATTTGTCCGGCCCCTGGATGTATCAGGGTTAATCAGTCGTGAACGAGTAAACATTGAGTATAGCAGAGTAATTAGTTTCATAGGTTAATGCATCAGTAAGGAAAAGGTAATAAGAAGTCGTAAAAAAAATAACTCACATCAAAATGTTCATAACTCACAATTCCATTGGTAATAGTCTCTTTCGGCAAAATATGACGCTGAATTACCAAGTAATTTGTACTTTTGCAGCGAAAAATGGCCTCGTAGCTCAGTGGATAGAGCAGCAGCCTTCTAAGCTGCGGGTCGTAGGTTCGAATCCTACCGGGGTCACCTGATCACATAATAAAGAGCTGTAAATGAATATTTTACGACTCTTTTTCATTTCAAATGGAAAACACTGGTGCTATACACTGATTTTATTAATATTTAGGAAGATATCCCCTTGTTTTTTTGGGCAGAGTTGAATCTTAATACTCTCCTATTGCATTTAACCCCCGCTTTGCAAATTTCGCTTCCCCATTTCTAACCTGGCAGAATGGCCATTCGCTGCAATAGTATTCATGATAAACTTTGGCGTAGCCTGTAATTATCAATATTTCATTCAGGCATGTCCCATCAGGCAAAATGAGATGAGCCAACCGGCGGTCCTAAAAATCGGTTTCATTGCCAGGTTCAGAATAGATAGTAACAAGCGTGCCTGGTGGACATATCCTGCTAACAAATTCCTTTGATTGGGTGCCCATGTATCGAAGCAGTTCACCTGCCACCCTGGTTCTTGCTTCATCTTCCCTGAGTTTTCTGCCATACCTGGTTTCGGGTGCATCGATACCATATAACCGGATCTCTTTTTCTATCCTGGTGAACTTGCCTATTACTCTCAGGCTATCGCCATCAATAACTGCACTGACAATTTGCCATGTTTCTTCGATGATAGGTGCTTTTGCTTTTTTATAACATTGTTTTACAGCGTTTTAACAGTTAATTGGCTCTATCCCTGGCAAAATGATTGACATTGTATATCGCCAGAAGCGTAACATTCATCTTCTGTTCAAATTATTATATTCATTCACTGATAGGTGAAGCAGAATAACCTGAAAATTATAAGCGGTCTCTTTGTGCCATATAGTCTCATTTAGGTCTCAAAGCCAGTGCTTTTTGCCAGTTCCACGCAGAACTCATCATTTCATTGAGGCCCTTCTCGGCTTTCCAGCCCAGCTCATCATTGGCAAAACGGGTATCAGCCCATACCATTTCAATATCACCCGGGCGGCGGGGAACAATTTTATAATTCAGTTTCTCGCCGGTGACCCTTTCAAATGAATTAATAACATCCAGCACCGAATAACCTGTACCTGTGCCTAAGTTGAAGATTTCGAGCTTAAGTTTGCTTTTGCCGCCCAGCATGCGTTCCACAGCAATAACATGGGCTTTGGCGAGATCAACCACATGAATATAGTCGCGGATGGCGGTTCCGTCTGGAGTATTATAATCATTGCCGAAAACGCTGAGGCATTCACGGAGCCCGATTGCAGTCTGAGTGATGAAAGGCACCAGGTTACTGGGCACTCCCAGGGGTAATTCACCTATCAGGGCACTCTCATGCGCTCCAATCGGGTTAAAATATCGTAAGGCAATGGCATGGATGGGGTGCGAACCGGTAACAAACCGGAGAATTTCTTCACACATCTGTTTGGTATTACCATAAGGTGACCAGGCAGGTTTGATCGGCGCCTTCTCGGTTACCGGCAATTCATCCGGTTGTCCATATACAGTGCAGGAGGATGAAAAAACCATATGGGATATCCCGTGTGTTTTCATTCCTTCCAAGAGGTTGATCAGCGACTGCAGATTGTTCCTGTAATAATCCAGCGGTTTTTCCATGGATTCGCCCACTGCCTTGAGTGCTGCAAAATGGATGATACCGTCAATTTCAGGAGTACGATTGAAAAAATCAGCGGTTAGTGAAGCGTCCGCCAGGTCGAATTGCTCAAAACCCGGCAAAATGCCGGTGATTGATGCTATATTTTCGAGCACATCTATTGAGGAGTTGGAGAGGTTATCCACAATAAGCACATCGAAGCCGCTTTGCTGCAGTTCAACAACGGTGTGCGATCCGATAAATCCTGTACCGCCTGTTACTAATATCTTTTTTTTGCCCATTCTATCATTCCAGTGTTATCTGAGTTTAGTTACAATTAATTTTTTGTAATACCAATTTGATCAGAATTGATTTTATTGACCACAGGTTTCAATACTTCCGGCCCGCCTCCGCATTCACTCTGCACCGCTTACAAGATTGACTGTTCCCAGTATCAGAGGATCGATTTGAAATACGCGATGGTTTTCCGGAGGCCTTCTTCCAGTTGAATCTTAGGCTCCCAGTCGAGTTCTTTTTTAGCCAGGCTGATATCGGGTTGTCGCTGCATTGGATCATCAGCCGGAAGTGGCATTCGGACGATCTTCGATTTCGAACCGGTGAGATCAATTACTTTCTCAGCCAGTTCGAGTATTGTAAATTCATTGGGATTGCCAATATTCACCGGGCCGGTAAATTCGTCCCTCGATCCCATCATGCGCAACATTCCTTCCACAAGGTCATCCACATACTGGAAACTCCGGGTTTGCCGGCCGTCGCCATAAATGGTGATGTCCTCACCCTGCAGCGCCTGCATGATGAAGTTAGAGATTACTCTGCCGTCATGCGGATGCATGCGGGGACCGTAAGTATTAAAGATGCGTATGATCTTGATTTTGACATTGTTCTGTTTATTGTAATTTACAAACAGTGTTTCGGCCGAACGCTTGCCTTCATCGTAGCACGACCGCTCTCCGATAGGATTTACGTGGCCCCAATAGGTTTCTACCTGCGGATGAATCTGGGGGTCTCCATAAACTTCACTGGTTGAGGCCTGCAGAATTTTTGCTTTAATCCTTTTTGCCAGCCCCAGCATGTTAATAGCCCCCATCACCGAGGTTTTCATTGTCTTTATAGCATTATACTGGTAATGAATCGGCGAGGCCGGACAAGCAAGGTTGTATATTTCATCCACTTCGATGAAGAAAGGCATCGTAACATCATGCCTTATCAATTCAAAATACGGATTGCCAAGCAAATGGACAATGTTTTGCTTTTGCCCGGTAAAATAATTATCCAGGCATACAACTTCATTGCCTTCCTTTATAAGGCGGTCGCAAAGGTGCGAGCCTACAAAGCCCGCACCTCCGGTAACCAATACTTTCTTTCTGATCATATTTAATGCTTTTTTAGGTTTGGCAAGAGTGCCTGCCAATATCATTTCTAAGGTATAGTCGCTTTAAATGGTTGTGTTAACCCCGATACAGAAATAATCGAAACCGTTACGCTTCATCTCACCCTGGTCATAAATATTGCGTCCATCAAATACTGCAGGAGTGCTGAGCAGTTTCTTCATAATCTTCAGATTCGGGAATTTGAACTCCGGCCATTCAGTTACCAGGGCAAGGCAATCGGCATCTATCAGTGTTTCATACTGATCTTCTGAATAAACGATACTATCGCCTAAATGATGCTTTGCTTCTATCATAGCCACAGGATCGTACGCTTTAACATTGGCTCCGGCTTCCAGCAGCTTCTTGATAATAACCAGCGAAGGAGCTTCACGCATATCGTCGGTTTGAGGTTTGAATGACAATCCCCAGATTGCAATCGTTTTCCCTTTGAGGTCTCCTTTGAAATACTCCATAATTTTATTGAACAGCACTGATTTCTGATCATGGTTTACGGCTTCAACTGCTTTCAGCACGCGAAGTTCGTATTTGAACTGATGGGCTGTTTTTATGAGAGCCTGAACATCTTTTGGGAAACATGAACCGCCATAACCTATTCCGGGGTAAATGAACTTGGTGCCAATGCGCGAATCGGAACCAATACCTTTTCGAACCATATTAATATCAGCCCCTACAATCTCGCAAAGATTGGCGATATCATTCATAAAGCTGATTTTGGTAGCCAGCATTGAATTGGCCGCGTATTTGGTCATTTCGGCTGAGGTGATGTCCATAAATATGACGGGGTGGCCATTGAGGGTGAATGGCTTGTAAAGGCTTTTCATCAGATCTTCAGCTCTTGGAGAGTCTAATCCCACAACAATGCGGTCGGGTTTCAGAAAATCTTCAATGGCTGCTCCTTCTTTCAGGAATTCGGGATTTGAGGCCACATCAAACGGTATAGTAACACCACGTTTTGTCAGTTCTTCCTGGAGAGTGGCCTTCACTTTTGCTGCAGTGCCAACCGGAACGGTGCTTTTTGTAACAACCAGCAGGTAATCCTTCATATATTTACCGCATTCGCGGGCAACGTCAAGTACATATTTCAGGTCGGCACTTCCGTCTTCATCCGGAGGAGTTCCCACGGCAATAAATAACGCATCGCAGTATTCCAGTGCTTCTGCAATTTTGGTCGTAAAATTCAGGCGGCCTTTTCTCATGTTACGGTGCAACATTTCTTCCAGTCCAGGCTCATAGATTGGCACAATTCCGTTCTTCAGGTTATCGATTTTTTTCTGATCGATATCGACGCATACGACATCAATCCCTACTTCTGAGAAACATGTACCGGTAACAAGACCGACATAACCGCTTCCGACTATTGCTACTTTCATATTGTGAACTTTAAAGGTTGGATCTATTTCTGATTACTAGTAATTACATTGACCAATTATGTACCATAAGCTTATAACACTCATATTCAAGCTGGTAGAATTGATATATGGATGTGTTTTGTGTAAAATTGAGGTATAGTCTCTTGTTTTTACAATAAGGTAAAATTACTAAATAATTAATTGTGACAAATCGTCTGAGCTGGGTTTAACAACAGTGTGCACAAATGCAAAAATCATCGGCTCTTTATTTGCATCAGGTTGCTGTAAGTAAATATCTAATATACAGTATATCTGATTGTTAAATATAATAAGGTGCAAACGGAGAGATATTTAATAATCCTTCAGGGGTCACATGAAACAGACAATACGCTGGTGAATTTCAACCAGCTTTTTTTTTATTATATACCTTATTATTACATAAAATCAAACAAACACAACTCCACTTGTGATCAGTACGCAGTATTCTTATACTATTCCCGTCATGTTATATCCGCGTGGATCAATTCAAAATTTGAAGTATGAACCCAATCATGAGATGCGGGAGATTATGCAATCTTGAATACCAGTGTACCATTCAAACAGGGCTTGTTACTCATCTTTGCTTTAAATACTCATCATAAATTATAAGATTAATACTATAAACTAAATCATCTTTTGTTATTAATAATCATTTCTTATAAATGCCTGTATCTCTCTATTATCTAAGCATACATGAGTCAAAGGATAATAATGTACAAGGCAGAATGCCGTTTTCATAATCAATTTATTGTCATAAAGAGATAAAAAAGTATTACTCAACAGGCAATAGCAGAACTATATTTGGGGTATTAAAAAACCTAACCAGTTATGCAAAAGAAACTACTCAAAGCAATCGCTTTAATGTGCGTTGTTGCGTTGATATTTTCGTCCAACGTTTTTGCCCAGCAGACAAAAACGATAACGGGAACCGTTTATGGCGAAAATAATGCAACATTGCCTGGTGCAACCATCAAGGTTAAGGGTACAACCGTTGGCACCATTTCCGATTTAGACGGAAAATTCTCTCTACAAGTACCCGCATCGGCCAAAACCCTCGAGATTTCATTCGTAGGGATGGAAACCCAGGATGTCGCTATCACCGGTGCTCCTCTAAAAATCAATCTGACATCCAGTACTACAGCCCTGAGCGAAGTAGTGGTAATCGGGTATGGCACGGTGCGAAGGAACGAAGTAACATCAGCTATTTCTTCGGTAAACCAGAAAGAGCTGAAAAACCTCCAGGTGACCGGTGTTGACCAGGCGATGCAGGGGAAACTTGCAGGTGTTACCGTAACCAATAACTCGGGCCAGCCCGGTGGCGGGGTTGCACTCCGTGTCAGGGGGCTCACTACAATCAACAGCAATGACCCGCTAATCGTAATTGACGGCGTTCCCTTCACCACCAATACCGTGGAAAGCTCGGGCTACGACGGATTAGGCGGTGGACGCGGCCAGGTGGGTAATAGCTTCCTCTCTAATATCAACCCGAATGATATTGAATCAATCGACGTACTAAAAGATGCTTCAGCACAAGCCATTTACGGTTCGCAGGCCGCCAATGGCGTCATCATGATCACCACCAAGAAAGGCCGTGCAGCCGACGGAAAAGTTACGTATGATGGCAATTTTGGCGTAAGCCAGATCACTCAGCGTCTTGATGTGATGAACCTCCGTGAATTTGCCGAATACCAGAATGGCGTACTTGCCGAAACAGGCCAGACACTTACACCTGAATTTGCCGACCCGTCGCTGCTTGGTGAAGGCACCAACTGGCAGGAAGCAATTTTCAAAAACGGCTATACCAAAAATCATTCGTTGAGCTTCTCGGGTGCCAAGGACAGAACTTCCTATTATGCTTCAGCCGGCTACCTCGACCAGACAGGAACCATTGAAGGTTCGGACTACAAGCGCTATTCCACCCGCTTTAACCTCGATCACCAGGTAAAAAGCTGGCTGAATTTCGGCGTTAGCTCCAACATTATGAGAAGTATCCAAAATGTTGCTCTCGCCGATAATGCTCCTTCGGGAACCATCTGGCTTGCCTGTATTCAAAACCCTCTTATCCCGGTGACAAATGTTGACGGCACATGGGGAGGCGGTGAAACTGTAGGAGGCACATCATACTCACAGGATAACCCGGTGGCCAATAGCAAAAGCCGCGGCAATGAAGTTGTGCAGAACCAGATTTTCGGAAACATATATGCTGAACTGAAATTCCTGAAAGACTTTTCACTCAGGAACGAAGTTTCCTATTCACTCGGCAACCACAACAACAAAGCCTACCAGCTTGGGGTTGATATAGGCCCGCGCGAACTCCGCAGCACCCTGATCGACAGTAGGCAAAACAGCTATTATTATGCAGTTCGCAATTACCTCAACTACAATAAAACAGCAGGCAAACATTATTTTGGAGCCACAGCCGGCCACGAAGCACAATTTTCATACTGGGAGCAGATTACCGGCCGCAAAATGGACCTCACCAATAATATTCTTGACCTCACAGCCGGAAGCACCGACCAGACAACCTGGGAACTCAACGGCGGCAAAGGCGATTGGGCTATGGAATCCTACTTCGCCCGCGGCAATTACATGTTTGATAACCGTTACTCATTATCAGTAAGTTACAGGGCTGATGCATCGTCAAGATTCGGCCCGAATAACAAATGGGGCTATTTCCCCGGTGTATCACTGGGTTGGACAGTAACCAACGAAAAGTTCTTTGAACCAGTCCAGAACGTCGTCAACTACTTGAAAGTCAGATTAGGTTATGGTAGTGTTGGAAATCAAAACCTGCCTTCAGGGGCACCGGCTCCTCCATATACTTCCTTAGTACAAATATGGCCAGGCCCGGCTGGATTTGGATCAATAAACGGCGTACCTTCAAATTACGTAGCAGGCATCTCCAACCCTGACTTAAGCTGGGAAAAAGTAATCACTTCTAACATAGGTATCGATATGAGCTTCTTCAAAAGCCGTATCGAACTGACTTTGGATCTCTATAAGAAGGTAACCTCTGACATGCTTCTTTTTACAACCGGCCCCACATTCCTTGGTATCGGTTCTGCCTGGAACGACCTGAAAGCCCCGATCGGTAATGTTGGCCAGATGACCAATAAGGGTTTCGACATCAGCCTTACAACCCGCAATTTTGTGAAGAATGACTTCAACTGGACAACATCGTTGGTTATCTCGCATTACAAAAATACACTCGACAAACTGCGTAACGAAAGCTCTTCTCTCACCGGATCAGTTTATTATGCTCAGAACCAGATCACTTATACAACTCCCGGCCATGCCCTTGGTTCATTTTACGGCCTGGTATATGATGGAATCATGAGAACCCAGGAAGAGCTCAACGCTTCATACCCGCAGTTCGGTTCACCCAAGGACGAAACCCATACATGGCTCGGCGATGTCAGGTATAAAGACCTGAATGATGACCAGGTAATTGATGAAAAGGATATGACCTACATTGGAAGCCCTGTTCCTGACTTCACCTTTGGTTTTACCAATACATTGAATTACAAGAGCTTCGATCTTTCGTTGTTCCTGCAGGGCAGCTATGGCGCCGAGATTTACAACTTCCTGAAATGGCAGCTCGAAAAACTGGATAACTCATACAACAACCAGCTTGCAACGGTTCTCGACAGGTACACTGCCGAGAACACCGATGGCAGCCTGCCCCGCTTTACTGCCTCCAACTCAAACAATACATACACCTCCGACCGTTATATTGAAGATGGATCATACCTCCGCATCCAAAACCTTACTATTGGATACAAACTTCCCACCAACATTATATCGCGTGTGAAAATGACAAACCTCAGGGTTTACATGTCGGCTCAAAACCTCTATACTTTCACAAAATACACAGGTTATGATCCCGAAATCGGAGCATTGGATAACGGCATTTTGCTCATGAATGTTGACCAGGGACACTATCCAAATCCAAGGACAATCACTTTTGGTATTAATGTCGAATTTTAATACCACCATGTTGGATACACTATAAAACCCAAAGAAAAATGAAAAAGAAAATCATATACTTAATTGCAATACTGGCTATATCAGTGGCCTCTTGCTCTAAAGATTTTAGCGAAAGGGAATCATTGGACAGTGTTGATGTTGCTAAGACATGGAATACTGCTGATGAAGTAAGGGCTACAACCAGTACACTTTACAGCGGTTTACCATGGGCCGGCTTCACCAGCCGTGCCATGGATGACATCGGTGATGTTATGTCCGGAAATTCTCATTCCTATGAAGGAAACGGCGATTACCGTGCATTTGTTGTCTTTTCGCAATCAGCTACAACTGCTCTGGTTGGCAATTGCTGGACATCTTTCTACAAAGTAGGCGGATGGGCAGCTTCGTACCTCAGAGCATTCGAAATGAAGAAAACCCTGGGTGGTGATCCGGCTATTCTCGATCCTGCTATTGCTGAATGCCGTTTTATGCTTGGCGTCACTTACTTCTATATTGTACGCGCTTTTGGTGATGCCCCCATCATCGATGATCCCGGAAAGGTTGCCCTGGAAGGAAATTACAACATTCCGAAATACCTTAAGGCTGATGTACTTCGCTATGCCATAGAACAGATGACCCTGGCCGAGGAAGGCCTCCCTGAAACTGACGTTCCGGGCCGTGTCACCAAATACGCTGCAAAAGCTTACTTAGCCAAAATGTATCTTTACAACAAGGATTACGCAAATGCCGCTGCTAAAGCTCAGGAAGTGATTGGCTCAGGGAAATACGATCTCGTATCTACCGAACTGTATGACGATATGTTCAACAGCAGCTCGATGAACAATAACATTGAGTCCATCTTTGCCATTCAGTATCAGCTCACGCAGAACCCCTGGGGCGCAGGCAACCAGTTGCAATGCGACCGCGGCCCCAGTAATCTGAATACCTCTGAATCGAGTATGTGGGAACTTTTCAGGCCTTCGCTTGATTTCATGAAAGCCTGGGAACCTGGTGATCTCCGTCGCCCTGCCACAGTAATGGAACATGGCTGGTCCCATCTTTCATGGAAACCCACCAATGCTGACGCTCTGTACAATGCCTTCATGGCTAACGGCTTTGTTTACGACACCATTCAGGATGCGGCTCATGGCGGCAATCTTAATGCCACAAGGTCAAATATTGCCAAATATGTGGTTGGTCCGGGATCAGCCTTTGGCGGCGAGCCTGTCATCGGCATGAATACCGGCCAGAACTTCATGATGATGCGTTATGCTGATGTACTTCTTATTTATGCAGAAGCTATCCTTGGCGGAAATTCATCAACCAGTGATGCCGGTGCCATTGATGCTTTCAATAAAGTACGCACCCGTGCCGGTCTAGCAGCCAAATCATCGATCACAATCGACGATATAATGAAAGAACGCCGTATGGAGTTTGCATTTGAAGGTGATTACTGGTACGATATTCAGCGCCAGGGTTTTGCAAAAGCAAAGCAGATCATCGAAGCACAAAACCGCGGAGCTGTAGGCTCACCACTTTACGTGACCTTTGGTGAGAACTACATGTATCTCCCGATCCCGGCCAGCGAAATTCTACAGGACCCTGAACTGGCAAATCCTGCTGTTCCTTACTACACTGGTAAATAACCTTAAAACTCAATGAAAATGAAAAAGATATCAGCATATATTTCGCTACTGTCGGTTATTCTTTTCGCTATCGCTGTTACTTTCAGCGCTTGTAAAAAAGACACTGACGGCAGTCCTGACATAAGCGCCGGCACTCCTGTTCTCAGCACTGTAGCACCTACTGCAGGAGCTGGCGGAGCAGTTGTGACCGTTACAGGTACTGGCCTTGGAAAAATTGTCAGCATTGTTTTTGAAAACGGAAGTGTCCCGGCTACATTCCAACCCAATCTGAATACCGAATCAGCCATTATCTTCCGTGTTCCTATGCTGGCTGAGGGCGGTAACCAGAACATTATCCTCACCAATATCGAAGGCAAGACTTTATCAGTTCCTTTCGATGTGTTGCTGCCTCCTGCCATTTCTTCAGTGTGGCCTACTGATTTCCAGGCCGGATCCACAGTTACCATTACGGGTAATAACCTCGCTGATGTAACCGATGTTGTAATCAATGGCACCACCGATGCTGCTACAATTGTCTCAAAAACTCTTACCCAACTTGTGATAACGATGCCAGCATCGGAAGTTAATTCCGGAAAACTGGCAATAACAAATTTAGCAGGTACAACTGTTACAGAACAGGCATTGGTTAACATTGATAAAGCCGTACAGGTGTTTACCGACGACCTTATGAATGGATTCCAAAGCTGGTCATGGGGTGGTGTATATGAGCCATCAACAGATTACGTTGTCTGTGGAACTAAATCCATGAAAACTGCTTTTGATGCAGGTGGTTGGGGTGGACTACAGATGGGTAATCCCGGT
>Ga0209098_1001128_pt1 | contig 26432 bp, 22 predicted proteins | sample AD_JPNHW1_MetaG_FD_184429 | JGI IMG/M metagenome (GOLD analysis project Ga0209098, IMG submission 184429) | Active sludge microbial communities of municipal wastewater-treating anaerobic digesters from Japan - AD_JPNHW1_MetaG (SPAdes) (version 2) | ecosystem: Engineered > Bioreactor > Anaerobic...
ATGCCGATGACGCAGCCGGAGGCCCAGAAGATCAGGCGGCTGCTGGAAAAGATCACCACGGCCAGGCTCACGACCCAGAGGATGATCACCCAGCTCAGGGTCTTGCGCGGGCCGAAATGGTCGGTGAGAATGCCACAGAGTGCAGATCCGACGATGGCCGAGGGGATGATGACGATAAAGAACTGATTGGCCTCGGCCAGGGTGAAGCCCATGACGGCCTGGGTATAGATCCCCATATAAATGATCACGGTCTCGATGCTGTCTTCGTAGAGGAGCTTGGCCAGGAGAAAGCGCGGCAGCCCCGGATACTGCCGGGAGTCGACCAGGGCCTTGAAGGTCTTGCGATACGAGGCCTTGAGGCTCCAGCCATTTCGCTGCGGCAGCGGAGCGTAGGGCTCCTTGACAAAGAGAAAGACCGGAATGGCAAAGAGCAGAAAGACCAGGGCCGTCGGCACAAAGGCTGCGGTGGTGCCGCCGGCGGTGACGCCCGGAATCCGCAGGCTGTAGAAATGGCCGTCGACGAAAAGTCCGGCCACCGCCAGGCCAATGATCGAGCCCATGTAGCCGACGGCGACGCCATAGCCGGAGACGCGGCCGATGGTGTGCGGTGTGCTCACCGCGGGCAGCAGGGCATTATAAAAGACCAGTCCCCCCTGGTAACTGTAATTGGCGAAAACAAAGACGGCCATGACCAGGGGGATGAGCAGGCTGAGGGTGCTGATCCGGGCTCCCAGCAGCCCCAGCGCCGCCGTACCGGCGATGCAGATCCCGGTGAAGAGGGCGAGCAGGAGCATCTTGCTGCCGCGCTGGTCCGACCAGTCGCCGAGCACCGGCATGGTCAGCGCCACCAGGATCATCGAGAACGAATTGGCAAAGGAGACGATAAAGTCGCTCTGGCCGAGATTGAGAATGATCCAGGTGCCAAAATAGAGCGACACGACATTCATCGAATAGGCCGTGTTGGCCAGATCGTAAAGAATCCACGAAACCGTGGCGATCATCTTCGGCTTGCGCTGCTCCCCCTGGAGCGGGACAGGCGGCGCCGGGTTCACGGGGTGGCCTGCGCTTCGATCAGGCGGCAGAGGCGGTTGGCCAGGGCGCGGTAGCTCCGCTGTGCCGGCACAACCAGGACCAGGAGCGCCGGCTGGCCGAAGACGGCGAGGTAGCGGAAGACGATGCGCCGGCCTTCGCCATCCTCGATGACCAGCTCCTTGAGCGCGCCGAGGCCGCTCATCTTTTTGACCACCTGTTTCAGCTTGGCCATCATCACGGCGAATTCGACGGCGTGGTCCTCGCGCAGCAGTCCGGTGCTGGCGACGTGGGAGGCGAGGAGCAGCCCCTCCCGGCTGAAGAGATAGACCGCATTGAAACCGCCGATCTGAACCGACTCCTGCATTTCGCGCCGGGCTGCTTCATGGAAGGGCAGGGCGGGTTCAGGGCCGATGCGATGGAGGGCCGAGTGGGCCATTCTCGTCTCTTTATTCATAGTCGTTGCAGCAGCAGTTGGATGACGCCGCGCAGGGTTTCGAAGACCGCGATCCCCTGAACAGCGACGGCCTCGTAGTGGGGCACACCAAGGAAATTGAGGGTCGCTTCCATTGTGGCGACCGGCTCGATATCGGCAAGATCACGTTTGTTGTACTGCAGGACCCAGGGAAAGTGGGCCAGGGTTTTATCCTGTTGGATCAGCTTCATTTCCAGGTCCATCAGGGTATCGAGATTGTCCTGGCGTCGGGCCGACTGCGAATCGGCGACGAAAACCACGGCGTCGGCGCCGCGGAGGACAATCTTGCGGCTCGGCGCGTAATAGAGCTGCCCCGGGATGGTGTAGAGATGGAAGCGGGGCTTTTTGCCCTTGATCGCGCCGAGGGCGAGCTCGAAGAAATCGAAATAGAGGGTGCGTTCTTCCGGCGATTTCAATACCACCAGCCGGCTGCGCAACGCCGGCTCCAGGTGGGCGTGCAGGTACTCGAGATTGGTGGTCTTGCCGCCCAGGCCGGGACCGTAATAGACGATTTTGAAGACGATCTCTTGCCGGAGCCAGTTGACATGCATACTTATCGGGGCCGCAGGCTGCGGTCGAGCTGCCGGGCGAGCAGATCGCGGAACTCGAAATCAAGGAACTGGTGGGTTTGCTCGCTCTCCTGCTTCAATGACTGAATGAAGCGGCTGATCTTTTCCACGGCATAATGTGCGAGCACCCGGATAATGCCCAGAGCAACCGAATTATCAAAGACGACCATGAGGAAATAGTCCGCACCGACAGCGCAGAGATAGAGGCTGCGTTGGGCGCCCTCATGATAGAGAAATTTGAAGCGCGATTCCTGGCCGATGAGGCGCGAGATCTCGGCGGTGGCGGCAAAGTCGCCGGCGGCCAGGGCGGTGAGCGCTGCGAGATCGAGGGTATCGGCTTCGCCGCGATGGACCACCGGATAGCCGCTCATGTCGGCAAACAGGGCGAGCCGGGCCTGGGAGCGGCCCAGCAGTTCCTCAAGAATACGGGCGATCTGATGATAGGCGGTCTGGGAGAGGACCACGCGTTTGCCGTTCTTGCGTTGCTGCATTTCCATACGTTGAACACTCTCTTATTGACCGTGCTGCAGGCGCTGGATGAGGAATTCGGGCAAATGGCGCTCGGCCATCAAGGCCTGCGTCCGTTCGACCGCGTATTCGACGCGCCTGAATTCCACCACGCCGCTCTCCTGATCCAGCAGGACAAAACCGGCGCGCGGATCGCCGTCACGCGGCTGCCCGACACTTCCTACATTGATGATGTAGCGAAACTGGTCATTCAGCAAGAGCCTCATCGGGCGGAATGCTGTGATCCGGCCCTCCGGAATGCGCACAAATCCGCCGGGCATATGGGAGTGGCCGATGAAGCAAAGCGGTTCGGTAAAAGCGGCGAACTGTCTCTCCGCCTCGCGGAGATTGAACAGGTACTCCCAGGCACGGGGATTTGCGGGCGAAGCATGGACGTAGATAATACCCTCCCGCCGTCCGGCGAGCATATAGCGCTCGAGCACGGCGCGCGTCGCCGCCGTGATGATGCCTCGGGTCCAGAGCGCCGCTCTCAAGGCGTATTCATTGAAGGAAAAGGGATTGGTCCGCCCCAGCACGGCATCATCGTGATTGCCGAGAATGGCCAGGGCTACCCGGTCGTCAAGCTCGGCCACACATTCATCCGGCTGCGGACCGTAGCCTACTGCATCACCCAGGAAAACGATCTCATCACATGATGCGGCATCTATGCTTCGCAGCACCTGCTCGAGGGCCTCCAGATTTCCATGCACATCCGAAATAATGCCCACGCGCATAGCACTTCCTCTGCGATATGTAGAATATAGCATTTACCCGCGCGCGAATCAAGCATTATTTGGTTTTTTATTTGCTTCTTTCGGTACGTAGTATTAGATTGAGAGCGTCAATTGTGCTTATGGAGGAGAGCGATATGCCACAAGATCTGGCGCACCTGGCGGAGGCGATCCGTATGGCCATCGCCATGGAAAAATCAGGCCGGGCCTTTTATCTGCAGGCCGCAGAGCGCACCGCGCAAGCCACGGGCAAGGCCATCTTTGCCCGGCTCGCCAAGGAGGAGACCCTGCATCTGCTCACCTTCGAGCGCATGCTCGACGCCGCCGCGGAGCTGGGTCAGTGGCGGGAATGGCTGCAGGACTTTCCCGGGCACCCGCCACTGCCGGTCTTTGGCGAGAAGGCGCAGGAGTCGATCCGCAAGGCCAGGATCGACGAACTCCAGGCCCTGCGCGTTGCCATGCAGCAGGAACGCGAGGCCATCGACTATTACGGCCGTGTCGCCGCTGGCACAGAGGATGAGGCGGTGACCGGTATCTTTGCCTTCGTCCGCGAGCAGGAGGTCTATCACTACGACCTGCTCCAGGCCGAGTACGACTCGATCACCCAAACCGGCTTCTGGTTCGATACCGCGGAATTCCGGATGGACGGAAAATTCTGAGGCGGTGCGCCGGCTGCATCGAGCATTCCATGAGCACAACTTTTTCCACGCTTCTCAACCCCTGGCAGCATGACGCCGCCGTGCGTCACTTTCTCGGCCATTTCGGCCTCACCGCCGGCGCGCCGGACTATGCCCAGCTCGAGCGCGTCCTCAGCCATTTCGCCCGGCTGCCCTATGAAAACATCAGCAAGATCATCAAGCTCAACCAGCACTTCCTCACCCTCGAGCGGATCCGCCTGCCCGAGGAGGTGATGGAGGGCTATGTGCGCCACAATCTCGGCGGCACCTGCTTTTCCCTCTCCTATTTTCTCCAGACCATCCTCCTCCACCTCGGCTATACCTCCGGCATCGTCATGGCCGATATGGGCGCGCGCGCCAATGTGCATTGCGCGCTGATGGTCGCGGTCGAGGGGCGCCGCTTCCTCGTCGATCCCGGCTACCTGCTCACTCGCGCCATGGAATTCCATCCGGAGCGCTCGCGCCTCTATTCCGGCCTGCATACCGGCGTCGAGGTCCGCTTCGACCACGCCCGCGAGCGCTATGCGCTCTCGACCTTCGACCGGCAGGTCAAAAAGCTGCGCTATACCTTCCGGGATCGCGTCACGCCGCTGGAGGAGTTCCTGCAGCACTGGCTTGCCTCCTTTTATCAGGGCATGATGCACGGCATCTGCCTGACCCAGCTGCGCCCCGAAGGGCTGATCTATATGCATGACGATTATCTGCAAATTGCGAATGCGGAAGGCCGGCGCAAGCGCCGTCTCAAGGAGGAGTATCCTCGCGTGGTCTCCCAGCTCTTCGCCATCGATCCGCAGTGGATCGAGCGCGCCCAGACCGCCCTGGCGGAGAACATGGAGATGGAAAAAGTGCACGGCCTCTATCAGCCGCGGTCGGTGGCGGCGGAAGAACGGAGTGAGGATGATACCCGCTGAACCGGTGCCCGTCAAGCTGATCTGCGGCATTCTCTTCAGTGATGCCGCACGGCTCGAGGCTGCTCTGGAGGCGCTGACCGCGCGCTACGGGGCCGTCGACTATCGCAGCCCCCTCTTCCCTTTTACGATCACCCGCTATTATGATGCGGAGATGGGGGGAGCGATCCAGCGGCTCTTCGTCAGCTTTACGCCCCTGATCAGCCCCGGGGCGCTGGCAGAGATCAAGATCGCCTGCAATGCCCTCGAAGCCGATCTGGCGGTGGCCGGTCTGCGCAAGGTCAATCTCGATCCCGGTTATATGGATTATGACAAGCTGGTCCTCGCCTCAGCCAAGTATAACGCCCACAAGATCTATCTCGATCTCGGCATCTATGCCGATCCCACGCTGCGTTATGAAAAGGGGGCCTATCTTCCGGCCCCCTGGGCTTTCCCCGATTTCAAATCCGGCCAGTATAACGAGACCTTTTTGCGTATCCGCGCCCGCTACAAGGGGCAGCTGCGCCGCCAGGCGCGAACCTCCAGCCCGCTCTGAGCAACGCTGTGCGGCGGAGAGCTGCTGTGGATGCGCCCGAGCACCGCTGTGCCGCCAGGCGCGAACCTCCGGCCAGCTATAGCAGGAGAAGGGCCGGACTTTCGAGAATGCTCTTGAATTCCTTGAGAAAGAGCGCGCCGGTGGCGCCATCGACGATGCGATGATCGCAGGAGAGGGTGACCTTCATGCGCCGCCCGATAGCGAGGGCCCCCTCCTTGACCACCGGCTTGACCACGATCGCTCCGACGGCGAGGATGGCCGCCTCGGGGGGATTGATGATCGCGCTGAACTCCTCGACGTCGAACATGCCGAGATTGCTGATGGTGAAGGTGGCGCCGGTGTACTCCTCGGGAGTAAGCTTGCGCGCCTTGGCTTTTTCGATCAGAACTTTCGCCTCCACGGCGATCTGCCCGACGCTCTTGGCGGCGACATCACGGACCACGGGGGTGATGAGGCCGTCCTCGAGAGCCACCGCCAGGCCGATATCCACCTGCCCGTGCAGGATAAAGCGGTCACCGGCAAAGGCGCCGTTGACACGCGGATGCTTGAGCAGGGCCGAGGCGGCCGCCTTGACGATGAGATCGTTGAAGCTGATCTTGACCTCGCTCTGCGCGGCATGCATCTCCTGGCGCAAGGCGTAGAGCTTGTCGACATCGATCTCCATGGTGAGATAGAAATGGGGGACGGTGGTCTTGCTGAGCGTCATGCGCGTGGCGATGGCGGTGCGCATGGTATTGAGGGGCTGCTCGCTGGGTGCCGCGGCAGAGCGGGCCGGGGCCGGGGCCGGCGCGGCCGGCTGAGCGCTTGCCGCCGCGGCTGCGGAGGCCGGCATGGCCGCGAGATCGCGGCTGATGATGCGGCCGCCGGTGCCGCTGCCCTGGACGCGGCGCAGATCGATCCCCCGGGCTGAAGCGATCTTGCGCGCCAGCGGCGAGGCCTTGATCCGGACGCTGTCGCTGGTGAGAATGACATCGGCGGGGGTCATATCCGGTACCGGTGCCGCCGGGATCGGTGTCTCCGGCCGGGCGGCAGCGACTGGTGCGGCCACACTCTCCGCCCCCTGAGCAGCCGGTGCAGCTGGTGTCTCCGCCACCCGGGCGGCCGCTGCTTCGGGCGCCGGCGCGGCCGCGCTCAAGAGCGCCGCGATATCTTCGCCTGGCTCGCCGATGATCGCCAGCAGCCCCCCCACCGGCACCTTGCCGCCTTCCGGAACCACGATCTTGAGCAGGGTGCCGGCATCGAAGGCCTCGAGCTCCATCGTCGCCTTGTCGCTTTCGGCCTCGGCCACCACCTCGCCCGCATCCACCGTCTCGCCTTCACGTTTATGCCACTTGAGCAGCACACCCAGGGTCATGGTGTCGCTGAGCTTTGGCATGGTGAGTTTGCTCGCCATATGGTTCCTTTTCGTAGTTGAACAGATCCTGACCAAGTTAAGCTCTCACCAGGTCACAAAGAGAGCAAAAAGCATTTTCTCAGCAGGCCACAAAGTCACCAAGAAGACCATCTTTATTGGTGTCGTCCTGGCTTGTGAGATAATAGTCTTTGTGGCTTGGTGTAAGCCATTTCTCCATTTAGACGTAGAGCACCTTTTTGGCGGCAGCGGCCACCCTGTGGGCGCTCGGCACCACCTCGTGCTCGAGGTTGGCCGCGTAGGGCATCGGCACATCCTCGCTGGTAACGCGGAGGATCGGGGCATCGAGATGGTCGAAGGCATGGATATAGATGCGGTGCGCGATCTCGGCCCCAACGCCGGCGTAGGGCCAGCCCTCCTCGACGATGATGCAACGGTTGGTCTTTTCGACCGAGCTGATCAGGAGCTGCTCATCCAGCGGCCGCAAGGTGCGCGGATCGACTACCTCGGCCTCGATACCCTCGGCGGCGAGAAGGTTGGCCGCCTCGAGAGCGACGTGGATCATCTTGGACCAGGCGATGATCGTCACATCCTTGCCCGCGCGCTTGATGTCGCCGACACCGATGGGAACGATATGCTCGCCGTCGGGCACCTCGCCCTTGTAACCGTAGGCTACCTCGCTCTCGATAAAGATGACCGGATTGTCATCGCGGATGGCCGCCTTGAGCATCCCCTTGCCGTCGGCCGGAATGCTCGGGGCCATGACGATCAGTCCGGGGATGTGGCAGAGCCACGATTCGAGCGACTGTGAATGCTGGGCGCCGAGCTGGTGGGCGGAGCCGTTGGCGCCGCGAAAAACGATCGGCATTTTGATCTGGCCGCCCGACATGTAGCGCAGTTTGGCGGCGTTGTTGACGATCTGGTCGAGGGCCAGGAGGGAAAAATTCCAGGTCATGAATTCGATGATCGGGCGCAGGCCCGCCTGAGCGGCGCCGACGCCGAGGCCGGCAAATCCCAGCTCGGCGATCGGGGTGTCGATGACCCGCTGCGGGCCGAATTTTTCCAGCAGGCCCTGGCTCACCTTGTAGGCGCCCTGGTAATAGCCCACCTCTTCGCCCATCAGGAATACGTCGGGGTCGCGCTCCATCTCCTCGGCCATGGCCTGGTTCAGGGCTTCACGAAATGTCAGTTCTGGCATACTCTACTCTCATTTAAAGTGGGGACAGGCTCCGTCCGTCCGCTCCGGCTCGGTCTGAGCCGCCGGTGCGGCACGGTGTTCAGCTCATGATATCGGTGTACAGCTCTTCGAGCGCTGGTTCGGGGCTCTTTTCGGCAAAGTCGACGGCGTCGAGAACGATCTTTTTGATCTCGTCCTCATACTCCTTGACCCTGGCTTCGCTGAGAATGCCCTCGCCGATCAGCTTTTCCTGGAAAAGGTGGATGGGATCCTGCTTTTTCTGGTCCTCCACCTCCTCCTTGGTGCGGTAGTGGGAGTGGACCGGATCGGACATCGAGTGGCCGCGAAAGCGGTAGGTGCGCGCCTCGACCAGGGTCGGCTCGCCGTCGCGGGTGGCGCGGGTGACCGCCTCGGCGATGACGTCGTGGACAGCGAGGACATCCATGCCGTCGACGGTGGCGCGGGCCATATCGTAGGAACAGGCTTTCTGCGACAAATCCCAGACCGCCGAGGCGCGTTCGAGCGGGGTGCCCATGCCGTAGCGATTGTTCTCGATCAGATAGATCACCGGCAAGCGCCAGAGTTTGGCGAGGTTGAGGGATTCGTGGAAGGCACCCTGGTGCACCGTGCCTTCGCCCATCGAGCAGAGCACCACCTTGTCCTCTTTACGGTATTTGGCCGCGAAGGCCATGCCGGTGGCCACCGGCACCTGGCCGGCGACGATACCGTGGCCGCCGTAATAGCCCCGGGCGACATCGAAGAGGTGCATCGAGCCGCCCTTGCCCTTGGAGACCCCGGTCGCCTTGCCGAAGAGCTCGGCCATCACCGGATTGGGATCGGTCCCCATAGCCAGGATGTGGCCGTGATCGCGGTAGGCCGAGATGAACTGGTCGCCGGGGCGCAGGGCCGAGACGGCGCCGACGCCGACCGCCTCCTGGCCGATATAGAGATGGCAAAAACCGCCGATCTTTTGCATGCCGTACATCTGCGCCGTGCGCTCCTCGAAGCGGCGGATGAGCAGCATCATGCGGTACATCTCGAGCAATTTTTCTTTTTCCATTTTAGCCTCGATGGGTCGGAGAAACAGGTGATTACGGTGCGAAATTCGTTAGTAATACAATATTCCGCCGGTAATTATTTCATCGATGGCGCGGCGGCGTCCGGTCGCCGCTGTTCATCGGAATTGCGCCAGGCCAGGGCGGCAAAAATGGAGCGCAGCAGCGGCGCTGCAGCGTCACTCCGCCGGCTGCAGCAGGGCCGCGAACTGACGCCAGAAGGCAAGATGAAACTCCAGGCTGCCCTGCCGTCGGATCTGCTCATGCAGGGTCACCAGGGCGGTGTCGGCCGGGCTTGTTGTATGGCCGCCCCCCTCCTCCTCATAGATGGCACCCGGTTCCGGATGAAACTGGACCCCAAGGACATTTTTGTAGCGCTGGTGTGTCAGTGCCTCGACCACCTTGCCGTCCAGCGAGGTGGCCGCCACCTCGAGGTCCCGGCCCAGTTTCCCGACCGCCTGATGATGGCTGCTGCACACGGCGGGATGCTCGTCGCGCCCCCGCCGCAGCTCGCGCGTGAAAAAACCCTTCGCTACGAAGCGGATCGGCTGAAAATGGCACCAGAAATAATTGCCGTGCGGATCCAGCCTGGGCCAATAGTTATCGTGTCTCTGCCCCTCCGGCAAGGCGATATAGGCCTCGATCGACCGCAGCTTGTAGATCTCGCTGGGGATATCCTGGATCATGGTGCCGCCGGCTGCGACATTCATGGTCTGCATGCCGAGGCAAAAGCCGCGCACCACATAGCCGGGTCTGGCCTCGAGCAGCGGCGTGAACGCCGGGTTCTGGCTGCCGCCGAGGAGGTGGAAGAGAAAAGAAAGCTCGAAATAGTGGCGCTGCGGGGCATCAAGAAAGGTCAGCAGGCTGGTTTCCCGGCCATAGCAGGCGGCGGGGAGGTCGTCGCCGCCGAAAAAGAGCGCGGCGTCGCTGCGGGCGAAGAGACGGCGAAAGGCCGGGGTGCAGGGATTTTCGCCGAAGAGGGTTTCAGGTTCAAGATCTCCGGCGATGACCTCCACCTGCACCCAGGGCAAGCCGCGTGCGGCGATGCGGTCACGGATCGACTCGACCGGGCGCTCCACCTGCGCGCCATAGACCGCGGTCAGGAGCGGGCGCGCCAGCGGGATGGTCCCGCTCTCGATCATCCGGATCATGGAGTCGAGGTCGCCCTGACTCGGGTTGATCAGCAGGATGCGGGCACTGTCGGTTACCGCTGCCGTCCCGCCCGCCAGAACCGGCAGACTGATGAACAGCAACAGGATCGCAAAAAACACTCTCCTCATCGTTTCCTCCATCAGGGTCACATGATCGAAATCGGGTCCACATCGATGCTGATCTGCACGCCGCGGGCGCGGTGGTGCTCGTGGAACTGCTCGAGCGCCCGGCGCAGGGCGCTTTTCATCAGGCCGCCGCCCGCATCGGCCTCCTTGAGGCTCATCAGCAGCATCTGGTAGCGATAGAGCCCCTCGATGCGTGCCAGCGGCGCGGGCGCGGGGCCGAGGGTGCGCCAGGCGCTGCCCGGCCGCAGGAAGCGGGCGAAGCCTTCGGCCGCGCGCTGCACGGCGGCCTCCTCCTCCCCCTTGAAGAGAATGCAGGTCATACGGCTGAAGGGGGGATAGCCGAGCCCCTCCCGCTCTTTGATCTCCGAGTCGTAAAAGCGCGGATAATCATGGCTGCTGACAAAAAAAAGCGAGGGATGGTCCGGCGAAAAGGTCTGGATGACCACTTCGCCGAGGCGATCCTTGCGGCCGGCGCGTCCCGCCACCTGGGTGAGGAGCTGGAAGGTGCGCTCGCCGGCGCGGAAGTCGGGGAAATAGAGCTCCGAATCGGCCGAGATCACCCCGACCAGGGTGACGCGGGGGAAATCGAGCCCCTTGGCGACCATCTGGGTGCCGAGCAGGATCTGGTATTCGCCGCGCCCGAAGGCGGTGAGGATGCGGTCGTGGGCATGCTTGCCGCGGGTGGTGTCGAGGTCCATGCGCACCGCCTTGATGCCGGGGAAGAGATTCTTCAGCTCCTCCTCGATGCGCTGGGTGCCGATGCCGCGAAAATAGAGGTCGAGACCGCCGCACTGCGGGCAGACCTCCGGGGCCTTGCGCACAAAGCCGCAGTAATGGCATTTGAGGAGGCGGCCGCGCAGATGATAGGTGAGGGAGATCGAGCAGTTTTCGCACTCGGCGGTGTAGCCGCAGCTGCTGCATTTGAAAAGCGTGGCAAAACCGCGGCGGTTCTGGAAGAGGATGATCTGTTCTCCGCGTGCCAGTTTTTCGTCGATTTTTTGGCGGAGGAAGCGCGACAGCACGACCGGCTCCTTGCTGCCGATGATTTTCGGCTCGCTGCGCATGTCGACGAAGGTGATCGGCGGCATGGGAACGTCGTCGATGCGGCTGGGCATGGAAATGAGCTGGTATTTGCCGCTGCGGGCGTTATAAAAGCTCTCGAGCGAGGGCGTGGCGGAACCGAGCACGATGACGGCGTGGTTGAGCTTGGCACGCATCACCGCCACATCGCGGGCATGGTAACGCGGGGTGAGGTCGTTCTGCTTGTAGGAGGGCTCGTGTTCCTCGTCGACGACGATCAGACGCACATCGGCGAGAGGGGCAAAGATGGCCGAGCGCGGTCCGATGACGATGCGGTGCCGGCCCTCCCAGGTGGCGCGCCACGAATCATAGCGTTCGCCCGGGGACATACGGCTGTGAAAGACGGCAACGAGGCGGCCAAAGTGGGAGCGGAAGCGGCGCACCATCTGCGGGGTGAGGGCGATCTCCGGGACCAGGACGATGGCGGCACCGCCCGCGGCGATGACGCGCGCGATGGCCTCGATGTAGACCTGGGTCTTGCCGCTACCGGTGACGCCATGGATGAGGGCGGTGGTGAACTCACGGCGGTCGAGATCCGCGCCGATCAGGCGCAGCGCCTCTTGCTGGCCGGCGTTGAGGCTGAGCTGCTGGGGGGGCTCGACCTCCAGGGCGCCGTAGTAGTCGCGCTGCACCGCAGCGGTGCGGCGGTCGAGAATGCCGCGCGCCTCGAGGGCGGTGACGGCGTCGAGAGGGACGCGCGCTTCGCGCGCCAGATCGCTGCGCCCGAACTCCTCGCCGGTATGCTGGCAGAGATAGTCGAGGAGGGCGGCCTGGCGCGGAGCGGACTTGCGCAGCTGCTGGGCGAGGGCGAAGAGGCTCTCGTCGGTGCAGGCGGCGGTGGTCTGGACAAAATTCTCGAATTTCTGGCCCACGCGCGGCCGCGGCAGCATCAGCTCATAGCGGATAAAGCCGGCCTGACGCAGTTTGGTGAGGCTGGTGGTAATGCTGCCGGCGTCGGCGCGGCTGGTGAGTTCCTTGACCGGCAGGGGATTCTTCGCCGTGAGCTGGCGGAGGATCTGCGCCTGACGCGGCGCGCGCTTTTCGAGCAGCTCCGCGACGCGGGCGGGATCGTCACAGGTCAGGCGCGCCACCTTGACCGAGTGCTTGTGGATCCCCGAAGGCAGCGCCGCCTTAAGCACCTCGCCCCAGCCGCAGAGATAGTATTGCGCGATCCAGCGCGCCAGTTCGAGGACCTCGGGCGTGAAGAGCGGCACGGGATCGAGGACCTCCTCGATCTCTTTCAGTCCGCTACGATCAGCGGTATCGCTCAGGCTGACGACAAAGCCGGTCGACTTGCGCGGGCCGAATTCGGCCAGGACACGCATGCCGGGCTGCAGGTCCCCCTGGAATTTGCCGGGAATGAGATAGGTGTAGGCATGATCGACCGGGACGGGAAAGACCACCTGGGCGAAGGATTGTGAAAGCGCTGCGGCATTCATAAAGGGAAAATAGGAAATATTCGCGGGGTTTGCAAAGTAAAAATGCGGCACGCCACCGCAGATCTCGCTCCCACCGCGGCGCCGTTCAGCGCGGTGCGCTACCGCAGATCTCGCGCCCACTCCGGCGCCGTTCAGCGCGATGCGTCACCGCAGATCTCGCGCCCACCCCGGCGCCGTTCAGCGCGACGCGCCACCGCAGATCTCGCTCCCACCGCGTCACCCCCGGTTGCCCGCTACGATGGTGTACCCGGAACAGAAATTCCTGGAGAGAGGAAAAATCGTCGATTCGGTTACTCTTATTCAAAAAAACAATAAAGTTATTTTACAATAAGACCAAGCGTTAAAATCGCCTGATTGTTTTTAAAGAGGCTGTGCGAATATGCCGAAAAATTCATATCAAACGCGAGATGATGAAATATCGGCAAATAAAAACCCAAGCCCAAACCTATACTCCCGTAATCCTCGTTTGATTTGTTTGCACTTCGTTGCACAAGGCCATACTCGGGTGGCTCATAAAGGGTGACCCGGTGTTCTATCCTATCATTTGTTTTTAGTCCTATGACGTGTAGATAGGGAGTAAAACAAGAGCTCACCGGTGAAAAACAATAGCGCAGGCCGGCCAAGAAAAGTAATTCCTTGTGAATGAATTCATCAGATCGACCAGGAGAATTACGATCAACGCCTGTAGTCCAGTTGTAAAAATTCGCAGCAGCGATTAATTCAACGTGTCCGTACGATCTGATAGCTGCTGATACGCCTAAACCATCGATATACCGATCGCTGGCACGATGCAGAAGATTAACCGTCGGACCAACTCTCATGTTTATAGCTGAAACTTGCGCGACCGCGCACAGCCACAACAACATTACCCGGGACGGCATCCCCTGAACTTTCATGTTATTCTCCTTTCTCCTGAAACTTAAAAAAAAGGATTTAGTAACACATATCAGGACTAAAGACACGATAAAACATATCGAGACTTGATGCTGTTCCGCCGCCGACATCACATGTGCCCCAATTATACTCTTCATTCACTTGGAAACAGGAAGAATAATAGTATGCTATTCCGAAGCCGGTCTCGTATGCATAATTGAGTTCAAATTCCGAGTTTTCACCAAATTTATCTCTATCTTTAAGTGCAAACGCATGCAAGCAGATCGGTCTGGCAATTCTCCACTCCGGGGAGTAATAGTCATCAATCCAGCGATGTGAATAGATGGCATCATTAAAAGAGCCATCATAATTATCGGCACAGCAAGACTGACTTTTCGATAAATCATAAATAACCTTATGATAATAACCGTAAGTTGTTGTCTGCTGGCTAAAGGTAAAGCTATCACCTGTCCATGACGTCCCTTTGTAAACCGTTGCCAAATCCCAACACTTTGTATCGGTCAAAATTTTAGATAGTTTTAATTCATCAAGGTTTTGATAAGGTAGATTGACTTGCAGGACTTTTTCAACTGAATTTTTTTCAGCGCCTACTCTTATCGTGTAGGCCTTCAATGCTTCCAGTTCATCGTTATAAAAAAGTATATGAAAAGTTCGTTCTGCAGGCGTCCATGCGCCAAGAATTCTGATATTACCATAGTAACCTTCACTCGCCAATTTTAAGGCATACTCATTAACTATATCCGGCACTGCCTGAGGCATAAAAAGATCTGCCTCAGAGATTAAAGAGTGGTTTGAAGACTTACTGTAATCCACTGTAGATATTTGTTTTTCATTAGGTTGTAGTGTATTATTGTCGCATTGATAAAAAATGCCTCCTGCAATCAAGACCAACCCTGACAGAAATGTGTGCGGTTTCATCATTTTTCTCCCTCCAGGTTAAAATGATTATGAATTGCTGTCCATTTCTGGTCATAATGCCAGACGATCTCTTTATTGAAATAATAATTGTCATCGCTTTAGCCGAAATTGGCTGCGAACAGTATCAATTTTAATTTAAGCAAAATTGTAACGCTTGTCAAGCAGCATTTATGACTTTGTTGATTTAGTTAATGCAAGCGGCTTAATGAATTAAAAATAATCTACTTAATTGCAAAATGTGTTTGCTATTTACCGCGGCGATTATTATCTTAACCAATTAATCGTATAGAAGATAACTACTATTTGCGGAGCAAGTCGTGTTTCAGAAATCAGCTGATCAATCGCCTCTGTTTGAGGTTGGCCCGGTGCGCCCCCGCAAATCTCGCTCCCACCCCCCCGCCGCCAGGCTAGCGTGCCATTTTAGTTCCCGCTCTCAGCCCTGCCCGAAAAATCGCTTGCGAATCAAGCTATTTTTTTGTATCTAATGCGGAGAATCCCGCGAGCGGGCGGGAAGAAGGTGCGACCCACGAACGAAGGAGAAGCGCATGAAAAAGATAGTGCTGGTGCTGGCCTGCGCCGCCCTGCTGGCGGCCGGCTGCGGTAAAAAAGAACAGGGGGAGAACAAACCGGCGGCCCAGGCGCAAAAAGAGTGCACCGCCTTGAGCGACACCCAGCTGCAGCAGCTGCTCGAGAAGGTCAAACAGACCCCCATGGATCCGGTGGAAGGCAGTGAAGTGGCGGTCCTCGAAACCAACTATGGCAAGATGGTCGCCACCTTTTTCACCGACAAGGCACCGATGACCTGCACCTCTTTCAAACGCCTGGTCAAGGCCGGCTATTATGACTGCACGCAGTTCCATCGTGTCATTAAGGGCTTCATGATCCAGGGCGGCGATGTCAACAGCAAGGACGCCATCATCGGCAACGAAGGTGAAGGCGGTCCGGGCTACTCCCTGCCCGCGGAATTCAACGACACCCCGCACGACCTCGGCATCCTCTCCATGGCGCGCCGCGGCGATGACATCAACAGCGCCGGCAGCCAGTTCTTCATCTGCCTCTCGCGCGAGGGCACCCGCGGGCTCGATGGCCAATATACCGCATTCGGCAAGCTGATCGAGGGCATCGACGTGCTGCAAAAAATCGGCGACGCCGCCGTCACCATGTCGGCCATGGGCGAAAATTCGGTGCCGGTGCAGCCGATCTATATCAAAAAAGCCTATATGGAAAAGAGATAAGTTGTGCGTATGAAAAAGTCTCACCCTGCTGCTGCAGGATCGGCCCTGGTTGGGCCGGTCCTGCTTTTTTTGCTCCTCCTCGCGGCCGCTCCCGGCGCAGCCAGGACAGAGAACCCGCGCACCTGGTTCTTTTTCCGCGACAAGGGGCCGCTTAACCTCGAAAAATCATCCCTGGCCGAGGCCCAGGCCGGGCTCTCCTCCCGGGCCCTGGCGCGGCGCGCCAAGATCGCCGCGGGCGGCCCGCTCGTCGACGCCACCGATGCGCCCGTCTATGCCGGCTATCTTGAGCAGCTCGCCGCCCTCGGCATCCAGCCCGTCGTCGTCTCGAGGTGGCTCAACGGCGTCAGCGCCGCGGCCACCCCGGAACAGATCGCCGCAGCCGCCCATCTGGAGTGCATCGCCCGCATCCAGCCGGTCCTGCGCGGACACGCGCCCTTGCCCGAGACGTCACACATCCTGCAAAAGAGCAGCGACACAAGCGACCGGCCGCTGGATTACGGCTACAGCCTCAGCCAAAACGAGCAGGTGCTGATCCCCCCGGTCCACCAGCTCGGCTTTTACGGCCAGGGTGTGCGCATCGCCGTCTTCGATACCGGATTCCGGCTCACCCATGAGGCGTTCGATTCGCTCAAGGTGGTGGCGCAGCACGATTTCATCCAAAACGATGACAATCTCGACAATCAGGAAGGCGAGCGCAGCGACCAGAACAGCCATGGCACCATGGTACTCTCGATCCTCGCCGCCAACAAGCCGGGCCGTCTGATCGGCGGCGCCCCGCACGCTGAATTCATTCTCGCCAAGACCGAGGATGTCTCCCAGGAGATCCAGGCCGAGGAGGACCACTGGATCGCTGCGGCCGAGTGGGCCGAGGGTTTGGGCGCGGACATTATCAGCACCAGCCTCGGCTACATTGACTGGTATACCTACGCCGAGATGGACGGCAATACGGCGCCGATCACGCGCGCTGCCGATCTGGCCGTGGCCAAGGGAGTGATCGTCGTGGTCGCGGCGGGCAATGAAGGCAACAATATCTGGCACTATATCTCCGCCCCGGCGGACGGGGACAGCGTCCTTGCGATCGGAGCGGTGGATGAAAAGGGCAATGTCGTCTCCTTCAGCTCGCGCGGGCCGACGGCGGATGGCCGGATCAAGCCGGATCTGATGGCCCGCGGTCTCGGCGTCGCCTGCATCGCCGTGCCGCCGGCCAGTGGCATCGGCACCGGCTATGGCTATGTCTCCGGGACCTCGGCCGCCTGTCCGCTTGCCGCCAGCTGTGCGGCGCTGATCCTCTGCGCCAATCCGGCGCTGACCCCCATGGAGGTCGTCAATGCCATGCGCCAGACCGCAACGCGCAGCCGCACGCCGGACACCGATTATGGGTGGGGTATTATCCAGACGCTGGCGGCGGTTGAATCGACCCGGGTGGAGGAACCGATCGTGCTGCCGGAACGCACTGCCTTGCGGGGGATCTACCCCAACCCGGCGGCTACCGGCGGGAACCGGAACTTGACGATGGCGTTGGATCTGAAGGAGCCCGAATGGGTGGAGGTGCGGCTCTACGATCTGCTCGGGCGGGAAGTGGCGGTTTTATTTCGGGGACAAGTGGCCGCGGGCAGCGACCGGCGGATACGTATGGCTTGGCCGGCGGCCATCCGGCAGCTAGGCAGCGGCGTCTATTTTGCGGTCACGAAAAGCAGATCATTTAATGAAAGCCGGACGATTACGCTGCTGCAGCCCGGCCGCGAGGGGCGCTGAGGAGAAGGCCTCCCGGGCGCCGAGGACGCGATCGCGTCCCGCCCGCTTGGCTGCGTAGAGAGCCCGATCGGCCTGATGCAGCAGTTCGGTCTCCCCTTCGCCGTTTTCCGGGCAGGCTGCAACGCCGATGGAGATGGTGACGCGGCCGCAGTTCATCCCGTGACCGATAGGCAGGGACTCGGCGGCCACCGCCCGGCGCAGCTTTTCCGCCGCAAGCAGGGCATGGTCGAGATCGCTCTCGGGGAGGAGGACGACAAACTCCTCGCCGCCATAGCGGCAAAGGATGTCGGAGGTGCGCAGGTTGTTTTTCAGCAGCTGGGCGACCACTTGCAGGGCCTGGTCCCCGGCGAGATGACCATAGGTATCGTTATAGGCCTTGAAGGTGTCGATATCGATCATCAGCACGGCCAGGCTGCGGCGGTAGCGCCGGGCACGCTGCAGTTCAGCGGGGTAGCGGTCTTCGAAATAGCGCCGGTTCCAGATGGCGGTGAGCACATCGGTCATGGCCTGCGCCTCGGCATCGCGGACGCGCACCTGCACGGCGAGATGGGCAGCGAAGAGTTCCATCAGCTTGCGCAGGATCTGGCGCTCGCGCAGGGTGAAGGGGAGCTCCTCGCGCCGCAGTAAGGTCAGCCAGCCCACCGGAATGTTGTTCGGGCGGGCGATCACCAGATCGAGACGGCGGGCAAATGCGGCAGGCAGCGGGAAAGCCTCGCGCGGGGTGAGCGAATGACCATTGAGCCAGATCAGCTGTCGCGGCGTGGCCTCTTCGAGAATGGGGGGCCAGGCCAAGAGCAGTTGCCAGCGGCCGGGCTGGCGCACCCAGAGGGCAAATCCATCGGCCGCGAAATGACGTTTGAAAAACGGGGCTAATGAGAGGAACGCCTCATCACCGCCGTCAAGGCGGGATAACAACCGCGTCCACCGCAGCACCAGCCGCATCACCTTGAGGCGGCGCTGCAGGTGTTTTTCACCCAGCAGCCCGAATGCATACCCCTTGTTCGCCGTTCTTCCGAAAGATGCGCTCGACAAAAAACCACTCCTTCATTCAATCCCCCTTTACCACCATCCCCTCCGCCCACGGCTGAATTGACCCGGATTCCTCCACTGAACCGGAACCTGACCCGGACGCTAGTCCGGGGGCGCCCGGTTTACTGCAAATTTGGTGCCCGGATCATCTCCTCTTTTTGTGAGGAAGAATAATAACTTGCAATATTTTTGTTGTGCAGGAGTGGCCGGAGTTCAGCCAAAACGATGGAGTTTCGGACAGCAGGAATAAAAGGCGAGGCCGGGGGCGAACCGGGAGGCGGGGGTGGGCCGGGAGTTGGGGGTGGGGCACAAGGCACGGGTGGATCGCACGGCGGGAGTGGGCCGCAAGGCGGGGGTGAGCCGGGAGGCGGGGATGGGCTGCAAAGGGGGTCGCAGGAGCCCCGGCAAAGGCAGGTCAGAAGGCCAGAGAGGCGGAACGGGCGGGCTCGGGGCGTCCGAGATAGACCAGCAGTCCTTCCAGCGCCCGGATGGCATCCGGCGTGCCGGGCCGATAGAGAAAGGTATAGAGCTCTTCCCGGGCGGATTCGGCATAGCCGGCGCGGATCGGGGCACCGCTCTCCATCACCACGGCCAGGCTGAAATAGCGGACGGAAAGATTGAGGTCGATGACCACATCGAAGGGGGTGCTGAAAAGGCGCTTTTTGCAGGCGGCATTCGGCCCGCCGCTGCGGTCCATATCGGTCGGCCCCCAGACGATGAGCTGAAATCCCCGCGCCATCTCAGTGGCCACCGGAATGGCGCCGTTCTGCAGCAAGGTGACATGGGCTTTGGGGAAATTCTTGCGCAGCCCCGCCAGCGAAGCCGCTATCCGGTCATATTCCGCCGGTATCTCCGGCAGGCAAACCAGAACCCGCTGCGCCTCATGCAGCAGGGCGCTGAAGCTGATGGGCTTGCCGTATTTGTCAGCGCGGCGGCGGAAACGGCTCAGCGCGAAGGACTGCAACATTTTTTGCATCGCCATAAGGACATTCCTGAAAAGTGTGCAAATAATGTACTAAAAATAACTACCCCGGTCAACAGCAATTTGCAGGTGGGAACGAGACCGGGGGGCGCAAGGGGGAGGGGGGTCGAGACAAGGGCGGCGGCAAAATCGGGGTGGGAACGAGACTGGCGGGCGCAAGGGGCGGAGGGTCGAGACGGGGGCGGCGGCAAAATCGGGGTGGGAACGAGACCGGGGGGCGCAAGGGGGAGGGGGGTCGAGACGGGGGCGGCTTTTGGCCGCGGCGCCTATCGGGATGAGGCAGGACGCGCGGCCGCCTTGTGGAGAATACGCCAGTCCAGCTGCACTCCCACACTCCGGCGCGCCGGGAGGCGCTGGATTCTCTGTCCCGACCCATCCGGCTCCGACGGCTGCCAGCTCCATTTGGCCGACAGCTGCAGTGACGGCGAGAGCTCGCAGTGCAGCAGCACAAAGGCGCGGCAGCTGCGGCCATAGGCCAGCGGCAAAGAGAGTGCGCCGGGCAGATCGTTTTCACAGGAATAAAACCGGGTTTCGTAACAGCGCGCAGCAAAGAACTGGTAGCGCACGGTCAGCGCCAGCCGCCGCCCCAGCGGCAGCTCGAGCTGTTGATAGAGCATCCAGCCGCTGCTGTCGGGGAAGGCGGGCAGGAGGAGCCCTCCCCGGGCGATATGGAAGTGGCGATATTCAAGGTGGGTGCGCCAGCCCACGCCACCCGCGCGATACTCCAGTTGGGTCATGGCGCTCCACAAGCGGCGCTCGCGCCAGATCTTGATGGCGTTGCCGAAACGGTCCGCCGCGGCTTCGGCCAGAGACCAGGCTTTGCAGCGGAGGCGATGCCTGCTGCTCAAGGCGGGCAGAGGCTGCCAATTCAAGGTCAGCGTGTACTCCGCCGCCGGAACGGCAGGCATGGGCTGGCGCCACGCGGGGGCGAGGTTATGCGCGACGGCGGCGGCCGCGCCGAGCCGAACCCGCCGCGGCAGATCCAGGCGCAGGGCCAGGTGCCATCCGGCGGAGTTGCGCGGTTCCTCATCGAGTGCGCCGAGCAAACGATGGTAGCAGGCGCCATACTGATGCCAGAGCAGGAGCCCTTCCGCCCGCTGGTTCTGCAGCAGAATCCCGGCCTCCATGGCGGTACCGCCGCCGCGGCTGCGGGCCGCCTCGGCGAAGCCGGTCACGCCGCAGAGACGGAGCTCGGCCTCCAGCCCACTGTTCCAGTTCCGCTCTCCCGCAAAGGCGTGACGGCTTTCGAGGCTGGTGCCGGCGGTCAGGATGCGCGAATACCGCGCTTCCTGCCAGGCTGCAGCGAGGCGCAACCGCCCGCCATAGCGGTGCTGCACCACCAATCCGCGGCTGGAGGCTTGCAGTGTGTTCCTGGCCTCCTGTTCCGCCGCGCTGCGGTGCAAGCCGCTCCATTGCAGCGACCGGACCTGCCCGCCCTCGAGCGAGGCGTCCCAACCGGAACGGCCGTGGAACAGGAGCACCTCGACGCCGCGCACCTCCAGAGCCAGAGCTGCCCCGTCGCGGCTGCCGTTCTCGCCGGCCGACAGCGAGGCCCGCGCCGCCGCCGCGCGCGGCCGGTATCCCGCGACCGGGTCGAGGGCACCACTCCACTGGCCATGGCCAGGAAAAAGCAGCCCGCGGCCGCTCTCGAGCAGAAACGTCCCGAGGACGAGCCGACCGGAGAGCCAGGGCAACTCCCATTGGCCGCTGTAGCGCAGCAAGTCCGTGGCGGAGGCCTCCCCGGGATCCTTCTCACACACCAGCCCGCCACTGAGGCGCGGACCCGCGGCGAAGCGCAGCCGCTGGTAGAGGCGTGCGGCATTTCCCGTGGCCGGCGCAGCATTCTCCTCGCGGGGCCAGGCCAGGACCCAGCGGTGCCGCCCCTCGCAGCGGAAAGGACTTTGATCCCGGCCCGGCGCAGAACAGCGCAGATAGGGCAGAAGCCGTCGATACGCTGCCGCGGAGAGCCCGACGGCCGCCTGCAGATCGCTGACGCGGCGGAATCCCCCCGTGGCGCGGCGCGCGGCGACCAGCGCCTGCGCGGTGGCGTCATCGATCCAGGGGAATTGCTGCCACTCTTCAAGGCGGGCGCGATTGATGTCCAGGGGGTGGGCGCGGCGCCACTCAAGGAATTCGATGAGCGCCTCGACGCGATCCTCCGCTGCCTCCGGGTCGATGAATTCATCCCAGTCCAGTTCCTGCCCGCGCAGCAGCGCCAGCGTGCCCAGGACCAGAACGCAGGCCATCTGGGCGGCTTTCATCGTCCTCTCCCCTGCGTCCGGGGGCGGCTGACACAGGTGAGGCCGAACTGATGGGTGAGGCCGAGCCAGGGGTGACTCGTGGCACTGTATTCTATGGAAAAACCCTCGAGGTGCAGGCCAAATCCCGCTGCAAAGCGCCGTGCGGCGGAGTTGAATCCGGCGCGCAGGGCGAGATATGGGCCGAGGCGGTGCTCGGCGCCGCAGCGCACGGCGAGGCTCTGACCGCTTTCGAAATAGAGGTCGGCGCAGAGCGAGCTGGCGGAGGCTAGCGCGAAGGCAAGGCCGCACTGCAGGGATTGCGGCAGGGGTTCGTGGCAGCGGCCGATGACGGCGTGGCCGAGGTTGCGCAGGCAAAATCCGGTGCTCAGGCGGCCGGTGAGATCCAGCCGGCCGCCGAGGTCGCCGAGCAGGGCGCCGGCCGCGCCGTAGCGGGCGATGGCAATGTGGAGATAGCGCAGGGTGACACCGAAGACAAGGCCGGGGGTAAAGGCATGGCCCAGAGCGGCAGCGGCGGTGATCTCGCGGTAGGCAGAGGAGCCGCAGGAGTAAAGCGCCGCCGCAATGCCGGTGGCGGGCCATGCGCGGCTGGCACCCGCCTGCCCGCAGGAGAGCTCGGCCAGGCCGTAGGGGCGGCTGAGGGTGCTGCTGCAGCGCCAGGGCGGCGCACCGGCCAGGCTGGCGGGATTCTGGAAGGGGGCCTCGTTCAAATCGCTGCCGGCGACCCCAGCGCCGGCCATGGCCTGCCAGCGGCAGCCCGGCGCCGGATCCTCCGCCGCCCGCAGCCTGCACGCCGCCATCATCAGCAGGGTCAGCACCAGCCAGCGGGAACGCCGCAGGCCCGGTACGCGTATACCGGAGAGAGGAAAATGCTTGTAAATATCGCAAAAATGTGGAATATTATAGCGTAGTACCGCCGGCCGCCGTGCCGGTCCATGAACCATCCCCAATCCGGAGTCTTTCATGCGTCTTTCCCCCATAACCGCAAGCCGCTGCTGCACCGTGCTCCTGCTCCTCCTGCTCATCGCTGCAGGGGCCGCCCGCGGCCAGCGGATCGAAGCCGTCGTCACCACGGATCTGCGCACCCTGCCCCTCGAGCGCCAGGACAAGCTGCGCGATTTCAAGGACAAGGTCGAGCATTATCTCAACGCCTACGACTGGACCAACGATCCCTGGAATACGGTCGTCTATCTCGATGTGCAGCTGATCCTCGAGGACATGAGCACCAGCGCCGAAGAACGCTACAAGGGGCAGATCGTCATCAGCAACAAGTATGACATGCAGCTGAGCGACAAGCGCTGGCGCTTCGCGTACCAGAGCACCGACCTTCTCAACCACGATGAAAATGTCATGAATTCCTTCACCAGCATGCTCGACTATTTTGTCTATATCATTCTGGGCATGGAGTTCGACAAGTGGTCGAGCCTGGGGGGTACCGAGTATTTTCTCAAGGCCAAGAATATCGCAGAACAGAGCAAGTTCGGGCTGGGCCGGTACATTGAGGGCTGGGATCGCAGACTGGAGCAGATTACCTATCTCACCGGCGAGCAGCATCTGCCGTTCCGGGAGATGGTCGATTACTATTTTTATGGTCTTTCGCTGGTCAAGGAGGATAACATCAAGGCCCGCCAGTTCATCGGCAAGGCGGTCGAGATGCTCGACAAGATCATTGCCAAGGATCCGGAAAACGAGTATGCCAAGATGTTCCTCAGCGCCCATTACATCGAGATGGTCGAGGTCTTTCGCCGCGCTCAGGACAAATCGCCCCTGCGCACGCTCATGGTCATCGATCCGGCACATGCGCAGGTCTACAGGAACATCATCGAAAAATAGCCGCATGCGTCCGGGGCGGCTTGCAGCGGCCGGGCCGGACCGTTGCGGCCGTTCATCGCGCAGTCAGGCGCCACTTCACCGCGCACCCTTGAGCAACCGGTGTGCGCTTCAGAGCAGCCCGGAGTAACGATGTTATTCCGGGCTTTGTTTTTTCAGGCGTGCACCTCCACGCTCTCGCCCCGCTCCGGAATCCGCACCTCTTTCAATCCCAGGCTGGCCAGGCCCTGCGCCAGCGCTTCGCTGCCCGTGGGCTCGCCATGCAGAATGTAGAGATGGTCCAGTTTCTCCCGATCGAAGTGACTGATCCACTGGATCAGTTCGCGGTGATCGGCGTGGGCGCTGAAGGCGTTGAGCTTGACCACCTGGGCAGCGAGCCGGAATTCCTCGCCGAAGATCCTGACCGTGGGCTCCTGCTCCACCAGTCTTCTTCCGAGGGTATTCTCGGCCATAAAGCCGACGATGAGGATGGTATTGCGTTCATCCTCGATGTTGTTGCGCAGATGGTGGAGGATCCGACCGGCTTCGCACATGCCCGAGGCGGAGATGATAATGCCGGGCTGGCGGAAGTCATTCAATTTTTTGGACTCCTCGACCGTTTCGACATAGTGGAGTTTGCGGAAGCCGAAGACGTCATTGGTCTGCTGGAGCAGCTCGGCCGTCTCCTCATCATAGCATTCAGGGTGGGCCCGGAAGATCTCGGTGGCGTTGACCGATAGGGGGCTGTCGACGAAGACGGGGATTTCCGGGATTTCGCCGGCCAGGGTGAGCTGGTGCAGGGCATAGACGATCTCCTGGGTGCGGCCGACGGAGAAGGCCGGGATGATGATTTTGCCGCCGCGCCGGATGGTGTCGTTGACCGCCTGGGCCAGTTTCTGATTGACGGTGCTATAGTCGTCATGGAAGCGGCCGCCGTAGGTGCTCTCGGTGAAGAGGATATCGGCTTCCTGGAAAATGGTCGGATCGCGCAGGATCGGCATGCCCGGCCGGCCGAGGTCGCCGCTGAAAATCAGGGTGAGGGGCTTGCCGTCGTCGTTAATGTCGAGCCGTGTGATCGCCGAGCCGAGGATATGCCCGGCATCGAAGAAGGTAGCGGAGACTCCATCGGCAATCGGCATGGAGCGCCCGTACCCGACGCTGATAAACTGGTTCATTGCTTTCAGGGCATCATTCGCGGTATAAAGGGGCATGACGGGTTTCATGCCGTTGCGGGCGCGTTTTTTGTTGACGAACTCGACGTCCTTCTCCTGGATATGCCCGGCATCCTGCAGCATGATACTGCAGAGATCGCGGGTGGCGTGGGTGCAATAGACGGTACCGGAGTAGCCGAGCTTGACCAACTGGGGGATGTTGCCGCTATGGTCGATATGGGCATGAGAGAGGACCATGGCGTTGATGCTCCCCGCATCGAAAGGAAGCTCCCGGTTGCGCTGGAACGACTCATCCCGTTTGCCTTGATAGAGGCCGCAATCGAGCAGGATTTTCTGGCCGCGAACGGTCAAGACATGCATGGTTCCGGTCACGGAGCGTGCACCGCCGAAGAATTGTATCTCCACAGAACTCTCCTTTCTTCAAAAGAACTTAGACAAAACGCAGCGGATATGCAAGGCCTTTAGGGGGAAAAAAGCGCCACCTGGCGGTGGTCAGCTCGCCTCAAGGCGATGCAGCTGTTCGAGGACATCGGCAAAGGTGGCAAAGGGAAAATGCGGCCGGCCGTTGTCACGGCACCAGGTCAGGAGCGCCTTTTTGGCAAAGACGATATCCGCCTCGCGCGCGCCGCAGACATCCGAGGGTCCGTCGCCGATGTAGACCGTGGTTTCGCCGGGCTGGCGCTCGCGGCGGACATGCAGCCCCTTGCAATTGGCGCAACGGTCGCAGCCCTGGCCATACCAGGGAAAGTCGAGCTGCACGCTCCCATCCGACGCGAGGATCATGCGGTTGGTGCGCAAGGGCAGGTCCGCGAACCCATGGGCCGCAAGAATGCGCCCGATGTAGGCATCCATGCCGTCGCTGACCACGGCCAAAGGGATCTGCCGCTCGCGGACATACGCCATCAGGCCGGCAAAGCTGGCATCGATGGCCAGAGGCTTGACAAAGGCATCCAGCTCGACCGCGGTCAGGCGCATGGTCTCGGCCTGACGCCGCCACATCTCCCGCCCTTCAAGCTTCCCCTCCTGCCACTGGCGGACGAGCTGCCACCAGAGGTTTTCGTTGCCAAAATGGGCAAAGACAAGATTGCCGACATCGCGTTTGGCGATGGTGCCGTCAAAATCACAGAATATGCGCAGTTGTGCAGGCATAGCTATATTTATCAAATTGATAATAATTAAGTTAAAAGCAAAACCATCCTCTCGCAAAGTCACAAAGCCACGAAGAAATACATTTTTTCTTCGTGTCTTGGCGTCTTGATGAGAGACTGCCTTTTTTCTCGTCCCCACCTGGCCGCGATTTGAGGTGGATACCAGAGGGGGTGGCCCAGCCGCGACTTCAGGTGGGTACCCCACGGGTCGGCGGGTGGGAGCCAGCTTCTTTGGCTTTCTTCGTGTCTTGGTGTCTTGGTGAGAGACTGCCTTTTGTTTTTCTCATCCCCACCTGGCCGCGATTTGAGGTGGATACCAGAGGGGGTGGCCCAGCCGCGACTTCAGGGGGGGGTACCCCATGAGTCGGCGGGTGGGAGCCAGCTTCTTTGGCTTTCTTCGTGTCTTGGCGTCTTGGTGAGAG
>Ga0209098_1001129_pt1 | contig 26417 bp, 25 predicted proteins | sample AD_JPNHW1_MetaG_FD_184429 | JGI IMG/M metagenome (GOLD analysis project Ga0209098, IMG submission 184429) | Active sludge microbial communities of municipal wastewater-treating anaerobic digesters from Japan - AD_JPNHW1_MetaG (SPAdes) (version 2) | ecosystem: Engineered > Bioreactor > Anaerobic...
TTTGAAGGTTGATGTTCATCATATCTCCGTCAGAATAGAAAAGTGGCGCGATCAGCTGGTAGATACCCGCTCGCTTTTCACGAATCTTAAACTCCTTCGCCGGGGTCTGGCTGAGAAGGTTTTGTATGTCCATTTGGATCACCTCGCTCCAAGATTTCATAAAGGGTTACTTGGCCTGCTCGTTCGCACTCATCGCGAAAGATGTTATTGGGATCGCTGATGTGGCACGTTGTCAGGAGATGTGGGGCAACGGTATTGCGCTCCCGTGCGCGGTGTTTGTACTCGGACGCATCGCCCATGTATTCAGAAAGGAGGCCGAGCAATATGGCGCAATGTGAAACCGTTCCGCTGCGCAAGCCCTACCCGCTGGTGATCGGGCGCGCTGAATGCACCAGCAACCTGTGGGGCTACCTATGCGAACGCTACGGCGTGAACCCCGCCGATACCGTGCTGCTGGTGCTCACGGAGCCGTCCAGATTGGCGGAGGTATACAGGCAGGCATCCAGCAGGACAATCCCCGCATAAAACAAAGCGCTGTCGGCTCACACCCGGCAGCGCTCATCCCAAGGCTTCACGGTCAATCGCACAAACTGACCACGCTTCCATTTTAACAGAAGGAGCGTGGTGCGTCAATCACAGGCGCTTTCGGGCGCGTATGCGGCCTCGTAATAGGTATTAGATTTGCGGCGAACCCATCTCGCCGGGTGATCATTCATCACTCCATCACAGTGAAGTCAGTCAGGCGGCGCAGCCGCCCAGCGCGCCCGCAGGCGCGAGCAGCCGTGCTGATGGGGTCCGGGGCCGAAGCCCCGGCGGGGTGAGGGGCAGCGCCCCCTGATAAGCTGGGGAGGGGTACCATGCGGTATACACCGGATAACTGGCTAGAACTTTTTGATGTGGAAGGAATGGCACACGAGGACTGGCCGCCGCCCAGGGCGATCAGGCCGGAAGGCACGGTGCTCGGATACCGAACAAAAACCATCCGGGCAGGGGAGCAGATCGAAGTGATGTCCTACCCGATCTGGTCAACCGCGCCGGAACTGCCGGATGGCGCGCCGGTGAAAAAGTCGGCGGTGGCCATCGCCCGCGCGAACGCCGAGAATGCCCGTAAGCATTTCGAGCGGAAAATGAACACCAACTTCTGCGATCGGGATTACCGCATCGATCTGACCTATACCGATGACTTCCTCCCGGATGCCGCACAGGCGCGGTTGGATGTGCAGAACTACCTGCGGCGTGTGAAATATGCCTGCCGCAAGGCCGGGCTTCCTCAGCCGCGCTACATGGGAGTATCCGAGGGCAAGCGCGAGGGCAGCCGCCAGAAGCGCGTGCATCACCACATTGTGATCAGCTGCGGACTGCCGCGCGAGGAGCTGGAATCCATCTGGAAGAAGGGGCGCGTGCGCACCGATCGCCTGCAGGCCGACCGCTTCGGTTACACAGCCCTTGCGCGCTATCTCATGAAAGAGCCGGAGGGCGCGAAGCGGTATTTCTGTAGCCGGAACCTCAAGGAGCCAACCATCACCGTTTCGGATACGAAACTTAGTATTCGCAAGGCCGAGCGCATCGCGCAGGCGGCGGAGGAAAGCGCGCCGGCGATCTTCGAGCGGCTCTACCCCGGCTGCGAGTTTCTGGATTGTCAGGTCAGGCACAGCGATTTCGTGGCGGGCGTGTATATCAGCGTGCGGCTGCGCAAGCGGGAAACAAACAACGAGCGGAGGGATAAGCCATGTTCTGGCGGAGGAAAGGCGCGGTCTGCTGGACAGTCACGGACTATTGGGAAAGGTTCTACCCGGTCAAGGTGCGGATCGTCGGCGGGCGGTTCTGGCGGTACCGGGCGTTCGACCTGATCCAGTTGGAAAGCCTACACGATATTCCGTGGTATCGTCTGCGCAGATCACTGAAAGCTGCGCGTGCCATGGCGCGCCGTATGAATGAAAGGAGAATTGGGCTATGAGGAACAAACCGCTTGTGTACATCGCTGGGTGTTTGGATACAAATGCAGATTGTACAATGACGTTCGTCGCAAAGGCCGAGCTTGAAAGCCGGGGCTTCGCGGTGATCGACGAATACGACCTGCCGCGAGAGAAGGGGCTTTCGCCCGAAGAACTGCGGCGGTTCGGCAACGCCGCGCTGGGCGTGGCGGACATCGTGTGCTTCCTGTCCGGTTGGGAGCTTGTACCCATCGCGGTGCAGGAGCGCGTGCGCTGCAAACAATGGGGCAGGAAAGCCATGGATTATGATGATCTGCTGCATAAAACCGACCAGATGCAGGATTTCGGGGAGGGCTGTGATGATGGCTGGAAGGATTAATCCGCGCAGTCAATGTAGCTTGCGCGTGTACCGCCTGCTGGACAGCCTGCCGGTGATCGGTGGCGCGATTGTCATCCTTGCGGTGCTTGCGCTATTCGTAGCGGGCATCGTCGTTGCGATTGGCGGCATTCCCGTGCTGGCGGAGGGTACAGTCGCGGATATGTCCTTTACGGCGGCTAGAACCGATATCGAGTTTTACACCACCAGCGACAGCGACGGTAACGTTACCACGCATTCGCGTCCCGTCCACTACCCCAATAAGTGGAGCATTCAGGTGGTTGGCGCGCGTGAGAACGACGAACCGCGTTCCGAGTGGTGGGATGTCGGCGAGGGTATGTATAGCCAGATCGGCATAGGCGATACAGTACATCGGGACGCAAAGCTGGGTGTGGTGAGTATTGTCAGAAGGGCGGTGGCGGAGGATGCCGAGAACGGTGATTGACGCTTCACCCTTGCCTACCGAAAACCAGGAACAGACCTGTCTGTTTCGCTGGGCAAAGATGCAGGAGTGCGACTACCCAAAGCTGCGCTTGCTCTACCACATCCCAAACGGCGGAAGTCGCCACCGACTGGAAGCGGTCCACTTGAAGCAGCAGGGCGTTCGCGCCGGTGTGCCGGATATCTGCCTGCCAGTGGCTTGTGGTGGATGCCACAGCCTATACATCGAAATGAAGCGCCTTAAGGGTGGGCGCGTGTCGCCGGAGCAGATGGGATGTGCTGCGGTAACGATATCGGGCGGGGGCGGGATCAACGTTTATGTGTTAAAGGCTACGCTAAGCGGCACTACGATAACTTTTGACACCATGAACCGAATCGCCATTATGAGCGGGGCAGTCAGCGGCGCGTTGACTACGTCTGGATTCACGATCAGCGCGATTCGGCGACTGATTTAGGAGGGATATCAATGCAGTACAACATGATGTTAGGGGCAGATGGCCGCGTGCTGAGCGTGGCAGACACAGGTTTCCATTGCGGCGAAGGAGAAGCGCTGGTGACGGTTCCAGATAGCTTTACGCTGGAAACGGCCCATGATTGGGTGATGGTGGACGGGGTGCTGACCTGCCTGCCGGTAACGCCGGAGGCGGAAGCGATTGCCACGCCGGAACCGTGGGAAGTGAACGCCGCGAACATTGACTATCTGGCCATGATGGCGGGGGTAACGCTATGAGCGCGAAATACGAGCTGGTGCTGGATTACTACCGCCGGGGGCTGTGGAGCGCCGAGCGGGTGCAGAACGCCGTGGGACGGTGGATTACGCAGGAAGAAGCGGACGCGATACTGGCGACCGCAAGCGAGTAAGGGCGGGCCGAAAGGCTCGATTTTGGGTTAAAAGGAGGGATGAGCATGGCCAGCGCCATACGGAAAACCATAGCCGCTGAAGCGCTCGGCATGGTCGGCTGGGGGTATATCTACGGCGCCACCGGCTGGGTATGCACGGCGGCGCGGGTGGAGCAGCAGGCGGCGCAATACCCGGCGTATCGTGAAGTGACCATCTGCTGCCCAATTTGTGGTTTTGCTATCTATGAACTTGAATTGAGTTTCATCACTACCAACAGGTTGATCAACTATGAATCTTAAAGGTTCGTCATCATCTCTAACTTTAATTAAGTTTTCGTGGCCATTCAGTTGCATAGTCATATGTATTCTCCTTAGGTTACTTTGTTTTCAATGTAGCCTGCATAGTCCAATTTGGTTCAAATTATAAACCAGCAGGAAGAAATATGCAATACAAACAGTTCTTGCATTCTAATCATCCGTCTTAGATATTGGAAGGGTTCAGCCGTGAATGGTACAGATAACATGGTCGACAGATGATCACAAATTTCTTGAAGACGCTAATATCTTTTTCGTATGACATAATCAAGTTAAAAACCTATTACCTTTATCAGTAGAACAAAAAATAGTTAGGCATCACATAAGGTATTTATGTCACATGAAGATGAAAAGAATCGAGGTGATGTCATATAAAGCCCTGAATTTCGTGTCACATTTCGTGTCACATTTTTCATAAAATCGGTGACACGGAAGTGAAAAAACTGTTATGAAAACAAACTATCTGAAACGCCAAAAACCTTTATTTCACCTCAAAAAACACGGAAGCGGCCATTGCTGGCCGCTTCCGTGTTTGGTGCGGGAAACAGGACTTGAACCTGCATGAAGTAAACCCTCACAAGAACCTGAATCTTGCGCGTCTGCCAATTCCGCCATTCCCGCAGAAGGTGGAACAAGTGGTGGATGGGGATGGATTCGAACCATCGAAGTCTGCGACGGCAGATTTACAGTCTGCTCCCTTTGGCCACTCGGGAACCCATCCATGATAACGGCAAACGAAGTAGGGAAGGAAATGGAGCCGGCGAAGGGACTTGAACCTTCAACCTGCTGATTACAAATCAGCTGCTCTGCCAATTGAGCTACACCGGCTAACGGCCCAACCGCAGGAAAGAAAATGGCGACCAAGAAGGGGCTCGAACCCTCGACCTCCAGCGTGACAGGCTGGCATTCTAACCAACTGAACTACTTGGCCACATTGCTGGTGGGCCTTCAGGGACTTGAACCCCGGACCAACCGGTTATGAGCCGGCCGCTCTAACCAACTGAGCTAAAGGCCCATACCGGGTGAGAAGGGAAATGGTGACTCCGAGGGGATTCGAACCCCTGTAGCCGCCGTGAAAGGGCGGTGTCTTAACCACTTGACCACGGAGCCACGCGTCAGTCACAGGATGGAGAGTGAATTGGTCGGGGTGAAGGGATTCGAACCCCCGGCCCCATGCTCCCAAAGCACGTGCGCTACCGGACTGCGCTACACCCCGTCTGCTTCAAGCCCATACAGGCGACGAAAAATATAATACACAAATCCGAAACGATTGTCAAGAGGCTGTTCGATATTTCTTTATTATAATTTGTTCGGGTGTCAACGATAAGGGAAAGAATCAGCTGTACCAGCCGTCAGCCATACGATTGGCATGGGCACAGATGCCTGTCGATGACTCCCGACGGTGCGTCAACCGTGCCTGAAACGGCTGCATGCAGCCCCGCATTTCAGGCTGGCCGGCCCCCTCCGGAAGGGGCTGGCAGGCAGCCTGCCGGTAGCCCGTGTCGGGCTTTTCAAGCTGCTGCAAAAAATAAAAAATTGCGCTTGACTTTGACGTAATGTCAAGGTGTATGCTCAACATGCGCTCAGGGAAGAATCAACCGAAAGGATGTGCTCAGGATGATGACCGTACACCAGGTGGCAAAGCTCGCGGGGGTGAGCGAACGAACCCTGCGGTATTACGATCAGCTGGGGCTGCTGCCCCCAATGGCCGAAACCGAGGCGGGCTATCGCCTGTACGGCGATACCGATCTGGCCCGGCTGCAACGCATCCTTTTCCTTCGGGAGTTGGATTTTCCGCTGAAGGAAATTGCGCCGATGCTGAAAGCGGAGGCGAAGGACCAGCGGCTGGCCGTGGAGCAGCACCGGGAACTGCTCTGGCTCAAGGTGAAACGTTTGCAGGGCTTGATCGACCTGTGCGAACGTATTCTGAAAGGAGAAGAAGAAATGAGTTTACAGGAATTTGACCAATCCGCTGTGGAAAAACAGCGGGAAGCCTACGCGCGTGAGGCGAAGCAGCGCTGGGGCGAAACCGAAGCTTACAAGGAAAGCGAACGCCGGACCGCCGCATACGGCAAACAGGATTGGGACGCCATCAAGGCGGAAACGGACGGTATTTTTGCGGAATTTGCCGCAATGGTGGGGCATGATCCCATCAGCCCGGAGGTGCGCGCGGTGGTCATCCGCTGGCGCGATACCATCAGCCGGCGCTTCTATGCCTGCTCGGACAGCATGCTGGCCGGATTGGGCGAAATGTACATGGCGGACGAACGTTTCCGCAAAACGCTGGACGCCTATGGCGAAGGAACAGCCGCGCTCATGAGCGAGGCGATGCGCCGACTGAACGAATAGGCGCGGAGGATTACGGCCTGCAAGCAACGCGAAGCTTACGGGCGGCCATGGAAGCGCGCGGCAGGGCGTACCGGTTGCCGAGCCCGAAAGGGAAGGTACCCAAGGGTCGGGCGCATGCGCTTTCCATGCCCGTGCCGCGTGTTGTGATAGCGGCTTTTAACGCGCCGCCCCGTTGGGTTTGGGGTTTCGTCCCAAGCTTCGGCGGGTTTCGCCCTTGGAACCTGACTAGGGATTTCATCGCTTGATCCGGTTTTGCGGATGCTACGTTTCTTCAACCATCGACAAACCGCATGATCCTTTCGGTCATGCGGTTTGCTTTATCAATTTACAGGGCTTCGATAATCCGCTTTGTCATTTCCGCGCCGGAGATGTAAGTGCCGCCGGCCGCGATATCCTTCGTTCGCGCGCCGGAGGCCAGCACGCGCTCCACGGCGCTTTCCACGGTTTTAGCTTCCTCCGCAAGGCCAAAGGAAAGGTTGAGCATCATCGCGGCGGACAGGATGGTCGCAATCGGGTTGGCAATCCCCTGCCCAGCGATATCCGGCGCGGAGCCATGGATTGGCTCGTACATGCCGCGCGTGCCCTCGCCAAGCGATGCCGAGGCCAGCAGACCAATGGAGCCGGTCAACTGCGAGGCCTCGTCGGAGAGAATATCGCCAAAGAGGTTGCTGGTCACAATCACGTCAAACTGGGCGGGGTTTTGGATCAGCTGCATGGCGGCGTTGTCCACCAGCATATCGCTGTAAGCAACATCGGCATATTCCTTGGCCAGCTCGTGCATGGTTTCGCGCCACAGGCGGGAGCTTTCCAACACGTTGGCCTTATCGATGCTGCATACCTTTTTGCCGCGCTTGCGGGCCGTGTCAAACGCGACGCGGCCAATGCGCAAAATTTCACCCTGGCTGTAAATTTCCGTATCGTAGGCGTTCTCGCCCAGCTCGCCCTGCCCGCGGCCGCGAGGGCCAAAGTACATCCCGCCGGTCAGCTCGCGCACTATCAGCAGATCAACGCCCCGGGCGGCGATATCCGCGCGAAGGGGGGAGGCGGAAGCCAGCTCCGGCTGAAGCTTGGCGGGTCGGAGGTTGGCAAACAGGTTCAGCTCCTTGCGGATGCCCAGCAGCGCGCGCTCCGGCCGAAGGTGGCCGGGTAAGGTATCCCACTTGGGGCCGCCTACCGCGCCCAGCAGCACGCTGTCGCTTTGCAGGCACTTGGTCAGGGTTTCTTCCGGCAGGGGCACACCGTAGCGATCGATGGCGCAGCCGCCCGCAAGCACGGTTTCAAAGGCAAAGGTGTGCCCGTACTTTGCGCCGACCGCTTGCAAAACGGCAACCGCGCCCGTCACAATCTCCGGCCCGATGCCGTCGCCGGGCACCAGCACAATGCGGTAGGTCAAGCGATGTCACCTCCGGCCATGGCGTTCATGAGGCCGCCGGCTTCGATAATCTTTTGTAAAAATGCCGGAAACGGCGGAAACCGGTAGTTTTGCCCGGTCGTGATGTTTTGGAGCGCGCCTGTGCCAAGATCGACCGCCAGAGCGTCGCCGTTATGGAAATCTCCGTCGCAGACGATGATGGGCAGGCCGATGTTGATGGCGTTGCGGTAAAAAATGCGGGCGAAGCTTTTGGCAATGACGCAGGACACGCCCGCGGTTTTGATCGCCAGCGGCGCGTGCTCGCGGGAGCTGCCGCAGCCGAAGTTAATGCCCGCGACAATCATGTCGCCGGTTTTCACCTTGGTCAGGAAATCCGGGTCGATGTCCTCCATGCAGTGAGCCGCAAGCTCCTTGGGGTCGGAGGTGTTCAGGTAGCGCGCGGGGATAATCACATCAGTATCCACATGGTCGCCATAGCAGAGGGCGTTGCCGGTAAGTTGCATGGGATGGCTCCTTTCTACGGTAGGGCGTTGGGGGAATTGTCGGGGGATCCCGACGATATGGGATGAATAGGGCGCGGCTTGAGTAAGCATGCAGTACGTGCCGGACTGTTTTGTAATCGCTACCTATTGAGGTGCAAATTTTGATTAAACCAGCATATCCGGCGACGCTATTTTGCCCATTACAGCCGAAGCGGCCGCAACCGCCGGGCTGGCAAGATACACTTCGCTTTGCGGATCGCCCATACGGCCTACGAAATTGCGGTTTGTGGTGGACACGCAACGCTCGCCCTTTGCGAGGATGCCCATGTGCCCGCCGAGGCACGGCCCGCAGGTCGGGGTGGATACCGCGCAGCCGGCCGCGATAAAAATCTCCATCAGCCCTTCCTGAACGGCTTGTAGCCAGATGGTTTGCGTGGCGGGGATAATCAGCGCGCGCACGCCTTTGGCAACCTTGCGGCCTTTGAGGATTTCCGCCGCGACCCGAAGATCGCTGATGCGCCCGTTGGTGCAGGAGCCGACCACGACCTGATCGATCTTAACTTCGCCAATTTCATCAAAGGTTTTGCCGTTTTCCGGCAGATGGGGGAACGCCACCACCGAGGTCAGGGTGGAAAGATCAATGGTCAGGGTGCGCGTATAGGCCGCGTCCGGGTCGGCGGCATACACGCGGGGTTCCTTCGCCCCATGCTCGCGCAGGTAGGTAAGCGTCGCGCTATCCACGGGGAAAATTCCGTTTTTGGCGCCCGCTTCAATCGCCATGTTGCAAATGCAGAGACGGTCGTCAATGCTCAAAGCCTGCACGCCTTCGCCCGTAAACTCCAGCGACTCGTACAGCGCCCCGTCCACGCCGATCAGGCGAATCAAATGCAAAATAACGTCCTTGCCGGACACATACTTTTTGAGCTTGCCCGTGAGCACAACCTGGATGGCCGATGGCACGCGGAGCCAAACCTTGCCGTAGGCCATCGCGGCGGCCATATCGGTGGAGCCAACGCCGGAAGAAAAAGCGCCCAGCGCCCCGTAGGTGCAGGTGTGGCTATCCGCGCCGATCACCAGATCGCCCGCAGTCACCATGCCTTTTTCCGGCAACAGCGCGTGCTCCACGCCCATATCGCCCACGTCGAAAAAATTCGGGATGCCCTTTTCGCCCGCAAACTCCCGCACTTTTTTGGTTTGCTCGGCGGCCTTGATATCTTTGTTGGGGGTAAAGTGATCCATCACCAGCGCGATTTTATTGCAATCAAACACGCAATCGCACCCTGCTTTGCGAAACTCATTGATCGCCACCGGCGAGGTAATGTCGTTTCCCAGCACCAGATCGGTATCCGCTAAAATCATTTCTCCGGCGGCGAGGGTTTCCCGACCGCAGTGGGCGGCGAGGATTTTCTGTGTCATGGTCATTGGCATTGGGCGTCAGCCTCCTTCTTATGCAGTATGTACTCGATGGAATCGGTCAGCGCCTGCCAACTGGCGGCGATAATATCCGTGGATACCCCCACGGTTGTCCAGCTGATTTCGCCGTCGCTGCTCTCGATGAGCACGCGCACGGTGGAGGCGGTCGCGTCCATGCCGGTCAGCACGCGCACCTTGTAATCGGTCAGGCGCACGCGGGTCAGCTCCGGGTAAAACACCGCCAACGCCTTGCGTAGCGCCGTATCCAGCGCATGCACAGGGCCGTTGCCCATAGCGGCGGTGGTTTCGGGCGTGCCATCCACCTGTATGGAAAGCATGGCGGAGGCGCTCTGGTCGCCGTCCGGGAAGGGATACTCGCCGCTGATGCGGTACATGCTCAGCGTAAAGTGCGGGGTAAAACGGCCGAGGGCTTTGAGCACCATCAGCTCAAAGCTCGCGTCCGCCGCTTCAAACTGAAAGCCCTCATGCTCCAAGTCTTTGATGCGGGCGACAATCTGCGCCACTTCGGGAGAGTTTTTCTGTAGCTCCGGAGCAACGGTCGCCAGCTTCGCCAGCACCGTTGTGCGGCCGGAAACCTCGCTCATGAGGAAACGACGCTCGTTGCCCACGCTTTCCGGCGGGATGTGTTCAAACGAACAGCTTACTTTGCTTACGCCGTCGATGTGCATGCCGCCCTTGTGCGCAAAAGCGCTTGCGCCAACATAGGGCTTGCCGGACGCGAGCTGCAAGTTGCACAGCTCCGCGATTCTCATGGCGGTATGGCGCAGGTTGGGCAGGTTGCCTTTGCAATCCAGCCCCATTTTCAGCTTCAGGCTGGGCAGGATGGCGCTTAAATCGGCATTGCCGCAGCGTTCGCCGATGCCGATCAGCGTGCCCTGCACCTGCACGGCGCCCGCCCGTACCGCCATCAGGGAGGAGGCCACCGCGCAGCCGCCGTCGTTATGGCAGTGGATGCCGATGCGAGCGCCCGGAAAGGCGTTGCAAACCTTGAACACCACATTGCGCAGGTCGTCGGGCAACGTGCCGCCGTTGGTATCGCACAGGCAAAGCACATCCGCGCCCGCCTCGTGTGCGGCAGTCAATACCTTCATGGCATAAGCCGGGTTGTTGAGAAAACCGTCGAAAAAGTGTTCCGCGTCAAAGATGACCTCCTTGCCGCGCTGTTTGAAGAACCGGACGGTATCGCTGACCAGACGCAGGTTTTCCGTAAGGGTGGTGTTGAGCACCTGTAACACGTGCAAATCCCACGTTTTACCGAAAATTGCTACGGAAGGTGTGCCCGCGTCCAACAGGGACAGAACGTTCTGATCCTCCTCGGGGAGGGTTTCCTTGCGGCAGGTGCTGCCAAAGGCGCACAGGCGCGCGTTGGTCAGCGTCAGTTCTGCCACGCGCTTGAAAAACTCAATATCTTTGGGGTTGGAGCCGGGGTTGCCGGCTTCGATGTAATCCACCCCGAAAGCGTCCAGTGTGCGGACGATGCTGAGTTTATCGCTGACTGAAAAGGAAATGCCTTCCCCTTGCGCGCCGTCGCGCAGGGTGCTGTCAAAAATTTCGAGCTTCGTCATGTGTCACCTCATGTTGGGAGGATCGGCGGGTCAGGGGCGTTGCGCGCATGACCCGCCTTGGTAGGCTTGCCTCACAGCTTGTTCATGCCGTTGATGTAGGCCAGAATACTGGCTTCGATCACGTCCGTGGACAAGCCGCGCCCGGTAACCACACGGTCGCCGCAACGGATTTTCACAATGGCTTCGCCTTGCGCATCCTTGCCTTCCGAAATGGTCTGAATGGCGTAATCCTCCAAAGAGTGCGCCTCTGCCGGGATCAGCTTATCCACGGCGTTGAAGGCCGCGTCGATGGGGCCGTCGCCCAGCGCGACCTCCTCAATGCGCTCCCCTTCGTGCAAAACGCTGACCACGGCGTTGCTGGTGACATAATTGCCGCTGTTAACGGTAAAGCGCTCCAGCTTATAGTTGGAATGGGCGCTGATGCTGCTGTGACGGTGGATCGCCAAGGCTTCCAGATCGTGATCGGTAATCACCTTTTTACGGTCGCACAGCTCCTTGAAGCGCTCAAACAGCTTGTCCAGGTCTTCCTTTTCCAGCGTATAGCCAAGGGCGCTCAGGCGTTCCTCCACGGCATGGCGGCCGCTGTGCTTGCCCAGCACCATGCGGTTTTGCATCAGGCCGATGGATTCCGGGGTCATGATTTCGTAGGTGGCGCGGTTGGCCATCACGCCATGCTGATGGATGCCCGCTTCGTGGGCAAACGCGTTTTGGCCGACGACCGCTTTGTTGATGGGCGCGTTCACACCCAAAATGCTGTACACAAGCCTGCTGGTGGGGGAGATGCGCGTGGTATCAATGCCGCAGCCCATCGGGTACAGATCGGGGCGGGTGTGGATCGCCATCACCAGCTCTTCCAGCGCTGCGTTGCCCGCGCGTTCGCCAATGCCGTTGATGGTGCCTTCCACCTGACCCGCGCCCGCCATGACGGCTGCGAGGGAGTTGGCTACCGCCAGACCCAGATCGTCGTGGCAATGGACGGAAAGGGTTACGGTGTCGATATTTTCCACGTTTTGTTTCAGGTAGCCGATCATGGCGGCCATTTCGGAGGGGATCGCGTAGCCGACCGTATCGGGGATGTTAATGACCATCGCGCCGGCCCGAATGGCCGCGTCCACCGCTTTGGCGAGGAACTTTGGCTCCGAACGCATGGCATCCTCCGCAGAAAATTCCACCTGCGGGCAAAGGTTGCGCGCGTATGCGACCATACCGGAGATGGCCTCCAGCACCTCCTGCTCGCTCATTTTGAGCTTGTATTGCATATGCGTGGGCGATGTAGCCAAAAAAGTGTGAATCAAAGGGGATTTCGCGGCCTTGACGGCATTCCAGGCGGCGTCAATATCCTTGGTGGTCGCGCGGGCCAGGCTGGCAACCGTGCAGTCCTTCACTGTTCGGGCAATCGCCTGTACCGATTCAAAATCTCCCTGGGAGGCGATGGCGAACCCCGCCTCGATCACGTCCACCTTCATGCGCTCCAGCGCGTGCGCGATTTCGATTTTTTCCGCCAAATCCATGCTGCAGCCGGGGGCCTGTTCGCCGTCGCGCAGCGTTGTATCAAAAATGCGTACCTGTGACATGAATCAACACTCCTCTTGATTGCCTGCTTTCATCCGATTTGATCGTTCGGCAAACCGGCTGCGGAACCCTGCAAGGGGGGATGGGTTCCGCCTGCCTGTGCGCGCCTTCCGCTTTGCCGCAACCGCTATGGGCTGAAAATCAGTTTTTGAATACCGCACCCTGATCCGCTGAGGAAACCATGGCCGCGTAACGCTTCAGGTAGCCCGACAGCGCCGGCCGTTCGGGTTGGGTGAAAGCGTTTCGCCGCGCGGCGATTTCCTCCTCGGATAGTCGCAGGGTGAGGCGTTTGTTGGGAATGTCGATTTCGATGGGGTCGCCTTCCCGCACCAGCGCAATCAGCCCACCGGCGGCGGCTTCGGGGCTTACGTGCCCGATGGCCGCGCCGCGTGTGGCGCCTGAAAAGCGCCCGTCGGTAATCAGCGCCACCTGCTTATCCAGCCCCATGCCTGCGATGGCGGAGGTGGGCGAGAGCATTTCCCGCATGCCCGGCCCGCCGGAGGGGCCTTCGTACCGAATCACCACCACGTCGCCCGCCACAATCTGGCCGGCGTAGATGGCCTTTACAGCGGCTTCTTCACCGTTAAAAACGCGGGCAGGGCCGCTGTGGCGGAGCATTTCCGGCGCGACCGCGCTTTGCTTTACCACCGCGCCGCCCTCGCACAGGTTGCCAAACAGCACCGCGAGGCCCCCCGCCTGCGAATAGGCGGTTTCCTTGCTGCGAATCACCTGATCGTTAAGCACATGCGCGCCGCTCAGGTTTTTTTCCACCGTTTCTCCGGTTACGGTGAGGCAATCGCCGTTGAGCAAGCCAAGCTTTTGCAGCTCGCCCATGACGGCCGGGATGCCGCCCGCCGCGTGCAAATCCTGCACATGGTGCTGACCTGCCGGCGCCAGCTTGCAAAGGTTGGGGGTCTGCTCGCTGACTTCGTTAATCAGTTGGGGTGAAAATGCCACGCCAGCCTCGTGCGCAATGGCGGCAAGGTGCAGGGCGGTGTTGGTGGAGCAGCCCAGCGCCATATCCACCACCAGCGCGTTATGGATGGCCTTGGGGGTGAGGATGTCCAGCGCGCGAATGTTCTTTTCCAGCAGCGCCATCACCTGCACGCCCGCTTCCTTGGCAAGGCGGATGCGCGCGGAGTAGGGCGCGGGCAGGGTGCCGTTGCCCGGCAGCGCCAGCCCGACAGCCTCGGTCAGGCAGTTCATGGAATTGGCGGTAAACATGCCGGAGCAGGAGCCGCAGGTGGGGCATGCCTCGTTTTCGACACAGGCGAGCGCTTCCGGCCCGATTTTGCCTGCCATGTAGGCTCCGACGGCCTCAAACGCGCTGTTGAGATCCTTGCCGTCCAAGGAGAGCATCGGCCCGCCGGAAATGAAGATGCTGGGCAGATTGAGCCGCGCCGCCGCCATCAGCATGCCCGGCACGATTTTGTCGCAGTTGGGGATGAACACCAGCGCGTCAAACGCGTGGGCGCGCGCCATACACTCCACCGTGTCGGCAATCAGCTCGCGGGTGCAAAGCGAGTAGCGCATCCCCTCGTGCCCCATGGCGATGCCGTCGCACACCGCGATGGTGTTAAACTCAAACGGCGTGCCCCCCGCCATCAGCACGCCGTCCTTGACGGCGCGGGCGATTTGTGCCAGATGCGTATGCCCCGGCACAATCTCGCTGTACGAGTTGACAATGCCGATGAAGGGCTTGCGCATTTGCGCGTCGGTAAAGCCGCAGGCCTTGAGCAGCGATCGGTGCGGCGTTCGCTCCGGCCCGGTTTTCACGGAGTCGGAACGGCTCATTTGTTTTCCTCCTTGGGCTGCTTCCAGCTCATCTTGGCGCGCAGGTCAGCGCCGGTTTTCTCCAGCAGACTGTTTTTGGCGGCGGTGCGCATGGCGTTGAAGCTGGGGCGGTTCGCCTGATTTTCCAAAATCCAGTTGCGGGCGAATACGCCGTTCTGGATTTCCGTGAGCACTTTTTTCATTTCCCTTTTGGTTTCGTCGGTGATGATCCGCGAACCGGTTACATAATCGCCGTATTCCGCCGTGTCGGAAATGGAATAGCGCATAAAGCCCATGCCGCCCGCGACAACGAGGTCAATAATCAGCTTCATCTCGTGTACGCACTCAAAGTACGCGTTTTCCGGCTGATAGCCCGCCTCCACAAGGGTGTAAAAACCGGCCTTCATCAGCGCCGTTACGCCGCCGCAAAGCACGGCCTGCTCGCCAAAAAGGTCGGTTTCGGTTTCTTCCCGGAAGGTGGTTTCAAGGATACCGGCACGCGCGCCGCCGATGCCGGCCGCATACGCCAGCGCGACGCCCTTGGCGTTGCCGTTGGGGTCCTGATGTACGGCAATCAGGCAGGGTACGCCCTTGCCTTCCTGAAACTGGCTGCGCACGGTGTGGCCGGGGCCTTTGGGGGCGATCATGATAACGGCCACATCCTGCGGCACAACGATTTGACCGAAATGGATGTTAAAACCGTGGGCGAAGGCAAGGGTCTTGCCGGGAGCGAGGTAGGGGGCGATGTCATTTCGGTAGAGCGCGGCTTGCTTTTCGTCATTCACAAGCACCATGATAACGTCGCAGGCGGCCACCGCGTCCTTGGTGAGCATCACAGGCAAACCCGCGGCTTTGGCAACCTCGGCGGATTTGGAGCCTTCGTACAAACCAACCGTAACATCAAACCCGCTGTCGTGCAGGTTCAGGGCATGGGCATGCCCCTGACTGCCGTAGCCGATCACCGCGATTTTTTTGCCGTTGAGGAAACTCCTGTCACAATCCTTCTCATAATACATCGTTGCCATAATGTTATTCCTCCTCGTTTTCTTTCAGTGTATATCCGCCACGGCCAATGGCCGTTACGCCGGTGCGGCAAACCTCGATAATGCCAAGGGGTTCCAGATAGGTGATAAACGCGTCCAGTTTGGATTTTTCACCGGTCAGTTCCATGGTCATGGTGGCGGGGGTCAGGTCGATTACTTTGGCGCGGAATACCGTAACCGCGTCCAGCACCTGGCTGCGGGTCGCGGGTTCAGCGTGTACCTTAACCAGCAGCAGCTCCCGAAGCACGGTCGCTTCCTGCGCCATCAGCTTCACAACCTTGACGTCGTGCAGCTTTTCCAACTGGTGCATAATCTGGTCGCGCACGTATTCATCCCCGGCGGCCTGAATGGTAATGCGGGAAACGCGCGGGTTTTGCGTTTCGCCCACGGAGAGGCTGTCGATGTTGAAGCCCCGTCTTGCAAACAGACCGGAGATGCGGGTCAGGACGCCGGATTCGTTGTTGACCAGCAGCGAGAGAATCAATCGGGCGTTTTCCATGGCGTTACCCCCTTAAAATCATATCCCGGATGGACCCGTTGGGCGGAATCATCGGCAGCACCATCTCGTCCCGGTTAATGCGCACATCCACCACCACCGGCCCCTGTGTGGCAAAGGCCTTGTCCAGCACACTGTCGAGCTTGTCCAGCGTTTCCAGCCTGAGGCCCTTGGCCCCGAACGCCTGCGCCAGCAGGCAGAAATCCGTGGGGCGGTTCAGCGTAGTGTTGGAATAGCGCTTGCCAAAGAACATCGTTTGCCATTGGCGCACCATCCCCAGCACGCTATTGTTGAGCACCAGCACAATCAGCGGCAGTTGGTTGGCCACGGCGGTTGCCAGCTCGTTCATGTTCATGTGGAAGCTGCCGTCGCTGGTGACCAGCAATGTTTTTTTAAGCCCTGTGCCGATGCAGGCTCCCATTGCCGCGCCCATGCCAAACCCCATGGTGCCCAATCCGCCGGAGGTAATCAGCGTGCGCGGTTTTTCGAAGCTGTAATACTGAGCCACCCACATTTGATGCTGCCCCACATCCGTTGCCACGGGGCTGTCCGGCGGCAGACGTTTGTTGACCGCCTGCAATACCAGCTGGGGGTTCAGCACGTTGGCATCCATGGTCAGGTGGTTATCCGGCGCGGCTTTTAACGCCTGCACTTCGGTTAGCCATTCCGGGTCGGAGTGGGCGAGGCCGAGCGCGTTGAGCGCGGCAAGCGCCTGCTTGACATCCGCGACCAGCGCCACATAGGCGGGAATGTTCTTGCTGATTTCCGCGGGGTCAATGTCGATGTGCAGCACCTTGTGATCCTTGGAAAACTCCTGTTTGTTGCCTGTGGCCCGATCGGAAAAGCGCGTGCCAACCGCGATAATCAGGTCGGAGCGATCCAGCGCCTTGGAAGCGGCGTAACGTCCGTGCATGCCCGTCATGCCCAGAAACAGCGGGTGGCTGTGCGGTACGGCGGAAAGGCCCATCATGCTGGCGCCGATGGGCGCGCCGATGGTTTGGGCAAGCGTGAGCAACTCTTTACCGGCACCGGCTGCAACCACGCCGCCCCCGATGTAGAGGAACGGGCGTTTGGCAGAGCTGATTAGTTCCGCAGCCCGTTTTACATCCTCCTCGTTTAAGGGTTTGCGTTTGGCGGCGATTTCCCGCGCGGCGGGGATAAATTCGCATTGGGCGGTTTGCACATCTTTGGGGATATCTACCAGCACGGGGCCGGGTCTGTCGGAGGCCGCGATCAGGAAAGCTTCCCGCAGGGTATCGGCGAGGCGGGTTACATCCTTAACCATGTAGTTGTGTTTGGTAATGGGCATCGTTACGCCTGTGATATCCACCTCCTGAAAGCTGTCCCGCCCAATGAGGGGGCAAGCCACGTTGCCGGTGATGGCAACCATCGGCGTAGAATCCAAATAAGCGGTCGCAATGCCCGTTACCAGATTGGTAGCGCCGGGGCCGGAGGTGGCCAACACCACGCCGGTTTTGCCCGTGGCGCGGGCGTAGCCGTCCGCCGCGTGCGACGCGCCCTGCTCGTGGCAGGTGATTACATGCCTGAGCCAGTCGGAAGCCTTGTACAGCTCGTCATAAATATTGAGCACCGCGCCACCGGGATAACCGAACACCGTATCCACCTGCTGTTCACGGAAAATCTCCATCAGTATCTGCGCACCGCTGAGCTTCATCATCGCTTCCTCCTGATAAAAAAATCCCCCTGAACCGTATTCCACGGTTCAGGGGGTATAAGCATACTGTCGAAGGTTATGCTGCTACCGCTACCCAATCCCTTGGCATACGCAAAATTCCGTTGGCAACTACTACGATAATTCGTACTAGTACGACAACGGTAATCATGATAATGCTTAGGACGAGCGTTGCGTTCAGCATAAGTTTCTCCTTTGCTCAAGGTTTGTACAAAGGTATCACGGCGCGGGGCGGTTTGTCAACAGCAATTTTTGCACTTGCACAGTATTTTGGATACTGAATACAGGCAAAGCCTGATGGATACAGGCTTTTTTATTTTTTGTTAAAATTACGTAAAGCGCGGCGGAAGCGAATGGCAGAATCTAAACTGAACATAGCATACAGGCGCGTGAAAGCATAACCCGTTTAGCGCACAAAGGAGTGCCGCCGGATGGGCGCTCCCAACGCGGTGCGGTGAACAGACTTCTCTTCGCCCACTGGGAGGCCGGTGCGCCAGCCCCGCGCCTTATGCGTTTGTCGTGTTCAGGATCAGCCGCAGAAAGAACTTCGCGGTATCCGCCTGCTTTGCCACCGGAATCTGCTCATTTGCGCCGTGAATCATCCGGCGTTCGGCGCTGGAAAGCGACATGCCGGAAAAACGGTACACATGCTCGCAAATCCGCTCGTAATGCCGCGCGTCGCTACAGGCGATCATCAGATACGGGGATACCAGCACGCCGGGATACACCTCGCCGATGGTTTTAGTGATTGCGGCGTAGCCGGGTCCGTTCGTGTCGGAACAGGCGGAAGGCGGTAACCCGCGCAGCAGGCTGACCTCCACGCGCGCGTCGGCTACTTTAGCCCGGAGCTCGCTCAGGATACTTTCAGCGGTATCCCCCGGCAACAGGCGGGCGTTGATGAGCATCTCCGCGCTGGAGGGCAGCACGTTGACCGCCTCGCCGGCCCGAAACACCGTGAAGGCGGTGGTGGTGCGAAACAGCGCGTTCAGCTCGCCGCCGCTTTTTTTGGCGATGAGGTTCAGAAGCGGCGAAAACAGCCACAGGTTGGCGAACAGCAGCCGGAAAGCAAAGCCGGAATGGCGTGCCAACCCGTTTACGAGCATCCGCGCGGGGCGGGTGACCCGGAAGGGAAACGGCTTTTGCCGGATGCGAACGCACGCCTGCGCGAGGATATCCACCGGGGTTTGCGCAAGGGGCGCGGAGCTGTGACCGCCTTTGGCGCGCACGCTCAGCCGATAGTTAACGCTCCCTTTTTCCGCAACGCCGATCAGCGCGCAGGGCGTGGCAACGCCGGGAAACACGTTTTCAACAATCGCGCCGCCTTCGTCCACTACGCACAGGGGGCGGATGCCCCGCTTTTCCAGCGTATCCACAAGGGCGGCCGCGCCGCTGCCCATCACTTCCTCATTGCCCGCAAAGCTGAAGTACACGTCCCGCGCGGGGGCATAGCCCTGCGCAAGCAGGGTTTCGGCGGAGGTCAGGATGGCGGAAAGCGTGCACTTGGTATCCAGCGTGCCGCGCCCATGGATAACGCCTTCGCTGATTTCCCCGCAAAAGGGGTCAAAATCCCATTCGGCAGGGTCGGCGGGCACAACGTCGTAGTGGGCGGTCAGCACCAGCGGCGCCTCCGCGCTTGGCCCCGGCCAACGGTACAGCAGGCTGCGCCCGCCGACGCGCTCGACGACGCATGCCTGATGCACGCGCGGAAACAGGGTGGGCAGAAGGTTAACCATCTTCTCAAATTCGGCTTCATCGTCATAAACCGCGTCGGGGTGGGATACCGTTTTGCATTGAACCAGCGCGCTTAACGCCTGCGCGGCTTCCTCCGCGTTGATGGTTGCGGTGCATGGCGCTACGGCTTGGGTGCGCGGCGGGTGAAACAGCAGCGCGCGCGCGACCAGCACGGCGCACAGGGTAAGCAAACAGAGCAACAAAAGGGTCAGTAACACTACTTTGCGCCTTCTTCCGTCGGTTTGGGCTGATCGCCTGCGGGGGTATCCAGCCAGCCCTTTTTGTACATCAGCCGCGCCGCAAGGATGGCAATGGCGGATGCGACAGGCACGAAGATCGCGCCGCTGCTGGCTAACGATGGCACAAGCGTAAACAGGATGACCATGCAAAGCACAGGCACAGCAGCAATTTTCAGGTTTTTACCAATCAGCGCCACGCCCAGGCCGCCAAACAACGCGGGCAGCAGCTGGTTAAAGGCGGGCGCGAGGGTCGGGTTTTCCAGAATGGGCGTGAGGGGCACAATCAGCAGCACGCCAAGGAAAATGATCGACAGCGTAACAAGACTGGACACCGCGACCGCGATAGTGCCAACGGCTTCGCCCTCCGGCGTGCCGCTCTTGACCTTTGCGCGCTCAAACGCCGCGAGTGTGCAGGGCACCTTGAGCATGGTCAGGCTGCCGGTGATAAACCCAAGGTAACTGCCGCCCGCGCCAAGCATCGGCACGTAAGTCAGCACCTCGATCATCCCCACGGCCCAGTACATGGGCGCGATGGAGAGGATGCCCTTGAGCAGCGCCGCGCCATCCGGCCAGGCGTTGTAGTGCAGGCACACGGCCACAGGGAACATCAGCATCATCAGCCCCATGCCCCACACCCAGATTTTACCCAGCGCATGGGTAGCGTCATCATAACTGCGTGTAGCTTGCTTCGTCATGCGACCACCCCCGTAACCCAATTTGTGATCGGGATTGCCATCGCCATCGCGCCCACCATCGACAGCGGCAACGCGTAATCAGTCAGCCAATCCCAGCGCAGCAGTTTGATGCAGACGGCAATCAGCACCATAATCAGCGCCGAGGCCAGCATCACAAATACGGGTATCCAACCCGCCAGCCCTTCGGTAACATGGCCGAAGATCATCCCCAGAAAGGCGGAGATCATGCCCATGAACAATGCGTTCATGAAAATATCGCTCCATTTGCGGTCGCGCTGCTCCAGCTTGTCTACGCCGCTCAACAGCCGTTTGCACAGGATGGGGGTAAATATCACACCCGCCATGATGCCAACCGTCATCACCCATGCGATTACGGAATATTGCGGAGCGGTCAGCGCGGTTGCCGTATCGCTGAGCGTTGTGCCCACGGCGCGCGCGGCGGCTTCGGCGGCGGGGGTTTCGTAGGTAATGGCGCCAATGACCGATAGCCGGAGCCATGGCAGGGGCAGACCCAACTTGCGCGATAGCGCGATCACCCCGATCAGGATGGAAATTGCCGGAACGATGGTAAACGTCGCGCTGGTTTTAACCACCTTGCGCAACGTGCTTTTTTCCATGCCCAAGGCAAGCGCGCGCCGCCATGCGCGCACCAGAAAAAAGACCGATTGGGTGACCACCAGCAACAGGATGATCGCAACGATGGCGAACAGAAACGGGTCGTTCACTGAAAACGCGGTTTGCAAATCGCATCCTCCTTATCGGTTGTGTCCGGTGGCGCGCGTCGCCGGTTGTGCAGCCGGTTACAGGGTTATCGCCGACCGAGGCACGGGTGAGTAGGTTTCTGACATTGTATTTCGGCGGGCGGAGGGGGATGTCCTTTGCAAAAAGTGGCTGCGGGTGTGTTTTCGCTGTATGAGAAAGCAAATCGAGCAATGATAAGCTCCCGCCGCAGCGGAATCGGATCAAGGGCGAAAGCCCTTGTCAGGGTGCAGGGGCGAAGCCTCTGCCGGGGTTTGGGGCAGCGCCCCAAGTCATACGCCGCAGCGCAAAGCCCGCGAGCGAGCGAACAGCCCGCAGGGCTATGAGGCGAGCGGGTATAACCCATAGCCGGTGTTCGCATACAACCGTCCCACCCCCGCCGCAGCGTAACCGTGGCAAGGGCGAAAGCCCTTGTCAGGGTGCAGGGGCGAAGCCTCTGCCGGGGTTTGGGGCAGCGTCCCAAGTCTTACGCCGCAGCGCAAAGCCCGCGAGCGAGCGAACAGACCGCAGGGCTATGAGGCGAGCGGTGAAGGCGCATTGTCAAGGTTGGCCTACAAGAAAGCCCCCGCCATAGTTTTTTCTTTGGAAACGGACAATGGATTTCATCCCATGCCCCCCCTTTTTTGCTAAGCAAAGCCCCGGTTCCCACTTGGGGAGCCGGGGCCGGACAGGCGGCAGTATGGAGTTTTTCGGCGCCGCGTTACACCTTGAAAATGCCGACGGTGAGGCAACCGTCGCTCATGAAATAGTTAAATCTTACGGCATAGGGGAGCGTGTTGGTAAAGATCATGGTGATGTTGCCGCCGCCCACGGCAGCGTCAAACCCCACGGGACAGTAGTAGATGCCAACGTCCGCATGCACCCTGCGCCAGTTGATGTAGATGGGCACCTGAATCAGCGCGTTGTAAAGCGTTGTGTTCACCTGACAGGTTCCGCCGCCGTAACCCCACAGCGCGTTGGGGCTCATCACAGGCGCGCGGTGGTAACCGGTGGATTTGCGGTACGGGCCCATCACATCATAAATGTTCAGGGTTTCGCCGGGCTGCATCACCGTGCCGGAGATGAAGCTGGAACCCAGATAAATATTGTAGTTGCGCCCCTGATACTGCAGGCTGTGGATGCCGACCGCATAGTAGGTGCTCATGCAGCTGATCATATCGCCGCTTTGGGCATCTTCCCACGGCACAACGGGGAGGATGTAGCTGATATCGCTTTCCTCAATGTAGCCGGTCGTGCGCCAGTAGGGCAGGGGATAGCGACCCTCGGCGTCCTTGGTGTCCACGGCGAGCGCGGAACCGGGGTTGACGGTTTTCAGGACCTTCTTGCCGTTGTCGTCGTAGCTTTTAATATCGGTGGAATGGTTGACAAACGCAAGCCCGATATGCTTGATGCAGCCGGGGATATCCCCCGCGTAGGGATCGATCCGGTCCCACTTGAACAGCGAGCTGGTCGGCACAAAGCCGTAGGAGTTCTGGTAGCGGATATAGCTCCAATCCCCCTGATAGGCGCTCACGACCACCTCGTCGTACTTATCCAGATGAAACACGGCGGCGCTGCGGTCGTCCATCGTTTTGCGAACAGCCGCGGATTTGTACATTTCCGCGTTAAAATTATCCTTGAACCCTTCGGGGGTGAACAGGGCGGCGTCATACACGCCGTCGGTCAAAAATTCGCCGGTAGGCTCTGCGGTTGCGGAGGGCGAAGCGGTGGCGCTTGCGGTTTGGGATGTGCCGTATTCATGAATGTCGGTCAAATACTTGGTTTGCACATAGCCGGTGTTGCGGCCGGTATCCACCTTGCTCCACTCGTTGCCCAGTTCCAGAATATACACCATATCGCCCTTGGCGATGCTGCCGTTGCCGGATGCGGTTTTGTCCGGCGCGCGGCGCACCTTGAGCGGCGCGTTGGCGGTGGCTACATAGGTGGCGGTTTCCGCGTCGGCGGCTTCCGCCTGCGTGTCCGCTTCGCCGGTCAGGGCCTGCGGATCCTCAAAAACCTCGTTGTTCTCGGAAACTGACGGCGCGGGGGTTTCTTCCACAGCGGCGGTTTCCGACGCGGCGGGGGTTTCGGTCGAAACGGTTTCGCCAAGCGCAAATAAGCCGCTTGAGGCAATGCAGAGGCATAGGATGCCCATCAGGGGCAGGGCAAGAATTTTTTTCATGTTGGCGCGTTCTCCTTCAGGCGGACAGCAAGTCAGAATTAACGTTTTCATTATATCGGGCGGCGGCGTTTCCGTCAAGGCGGGGGAAAAGAGAACGCCCTGCGGGAAACGGTTTCGCAGGGCGGGTTTTCGGCGGGCGACGCCTATTCTGCCGATTTGTAAATAAACGTCAAACAGGGTGGGTTGCATTTAGCGGGCGTTGCGTATGGAGCAGTAACGCAGATTGGCGCGCAGGCTTTCGCCTATGCCTGCCGGGATGGCGCCACGCTACCCCGCTCTACCAGGGTAACGCTCATTTCGGTTTTCAGCGTGCAGTAATTCAGCCTTCCCACAATGCTCAGCAGCATCCGGACCGCCGTGATGCCCAATTCCTGCCGGAACACGCGTATGGTGCTCAGCGGCGGGGTGCAGAACTGGCAAATGGACAGATCGTCCATGCCGATCAGCGAAATATCCGCAGGCACGGCGAACCCTTTTTCCGCAAAGGCGCGCATGCAGCCAACGGCCATGATGTCGTTGCCCGCGAAAAACGCCGTTGCCGGCACGCGACCGCTATCCAGCATGGCGCGCATATCGCGGTATGCGCCGTCCAGCGTTGGGGTAACGCGCCAGACGCTGTCTTCGCTGACGGGCAAACCGTGCTCAATCATGGCGGCTTCAAAGCCTTTGCGCCGGTACCGCATGTTGCTGAACTCCACCGTGCTGGTGATATTGGCAATGCGCCTGTGGCCGGAGGCGTACAGCGCGTTGGTTGCCTGATAGCCCGCGTCGTAGTTGTTCATCACAACGGCGTGCACCTGCTCGTGGCGGAAAAGGTTGTCCAGCGCCACAAGCGGGGATACGCAGTGCGCGAACAGATCCAGATCCTCGGTATACATCTCGGTGCCCAGCAGAAGGATGCCCGCGCACTCCTCCGCGCAAATGGCGCGGATGCGCTCTTTATAATCGATATCCTGCGCGATGTGGATGTGGGTGATAATCAGCTCATGGCCCTGCGCCTGGCATTCGCGCTCCACACTTTCCACAAGCTCCATAAAAAACTGGGTGTCCATCACAACCAACCCGTGGCGTTTGAACATCACCAGCCGAACATAGCTTTTCTCCGGGGAGTTCTTGCTGCTCTTGGTGCCCACGTAGCCCATTTCCTCGGCGATTTTCAGGATGTGGCGGGTGTTTTCCTTGCTGACGCCCGGCCTGCCGTTGAGCGCGTTGCTAACCGTAGCGGGGGACACGCATGCCTTGGCCGCAATATCCCGAACCCTGACCTTCATCCGATTCGTCATCCTCTCTGGTACCCCTTGCGCGGCGGAAAAACGGGGATCATGGCGCGCGCAAAGGTTTGTTCGATACTATGATAGCACAAGACTAAACAAATGCAAGCGATCGCTGAATATTTTGCAAATGATTCGCGCGCCGTTTACGGATACAAGCATGAAACACGTTGAAAACATTGAGTATTAAAGGGAAAACGGATGCTGAACGTTTGTTGACACAGCTCTGCCGCCATGGTATACTGATACCACATCAGGCCGCCGCACAGGGCAGTCGCGCAACGCCTGCCGCGGCTTTCAAAAGGAGCTATACATGAAAATCCTGAACTATGGTTCTATGAACATCGACCGGTTTTACACCGTGCCGCACACGGTGCGGCCGGGCGAAACCATCCTTGCCGCGGGCATGGTGATTTACTGCGGCGGCAAAGGGCTGAACCAGTCCATCGCCATTGCCAAGGCGGGGGGCGAAATTTACCACGCCGGCGTGCTGGGCGAGGATGGGGACATCCTTTTGGACGCGCTGCAACGCCACCGTGTGGATACCCGCCATATTCGACGTGTCGGCGGCGCTTCCTCCCATACGGTGATTCAGGTGGATGGGCAGGGGCAAAACTGCATCATTGTGTGCCCCGGGGAGAACGTGCACGTGACGGACGCGGATATCGAAGCGGTGCTCGGTAGCTTTTCCGCGGGGGACATGATCGTTTTGCAAAACGAGCTGGACAACACGCCCGCCATTTTGCGCAAGGCGGCGGAACGCGGCCTGCTGCCCGTGTTTAACCCCTCGCCGGTGAATGAGGCGCTTGCGGATTATCCGCTGGCCTGCGTGCGCTGGTTTGTGATGAACGAGTTGGAGGGCGCGGCGATCACCGGCGAAACGGAACCGCAAAAGATACTCGCCGCCATGGCGGCCCTGTACCCGACCGCCAGCGTGGTGCTGACGCTGGGGGCGGAGGGCGCCTATTGCGTGCACGAAGGGCAAACCTATTTCCAGCCCGCGTTTCGGGTTAAAGCCGTCGATACCACCGCCGCGGGGGACACGTTTACCGGCTATCTGGTGGCGGGCCTTTCCCGAGGGGAGGCTTTGCCCGTGGTTTTAAAACGTGCGGCGCTCGCCTCCAGCATCACGGTCAGCCGGAAAGGCGCGGCCGATTCCATTCCGGAATGGGCAGAACTGGAACCCTAGGCAGGAGCGGCCATGTTCGGTGGCGATCCGGCGGATTGACAGATGGCAGACGCGTACGGATGACGCGTCTGCCGTTTTTTTGCTGTCGGGCGGGAAGGGGTTGTTATCATCGCGGGGGGTTGTTCATTGGGAATTGCATTGCATGCAGAAAGGGTATGACGGGGGATGGCTGTGCGGGGAAAGTTGCAATGCGCTATAACCGCTCACCTCATCGCCCTGCAGGCTGTTCGCTCGTTTGTCGGCTACACGCTGCGGCGTTCGGCTTGGGGTTCCACCCCAAACCCCGGCATGGGTTTCACCCCTGCGCCCTACCAAGGGCTGTGCCCTTGACCCGGTTCCGCTGCGGCGAGGGGAGGGACGGGTTGTGAGCTAACCTCGACAATGCGTTATGCCCGCTCGCCTCATCGCCCTGCGGACTGTTCGCTCGCTGGTTGGCTTTACGCTGCGGCGTTCGGCTTGGGGTTCCACCCCAAACCCCGGCAGGGGTTTCACCCCTGCACTGCACTGCCCCAGGAAAAACGGACATTGCCAAGAAGCCTCCCAACGTAGGATAATCTATGACGAAGGGAGGTTTTTCTATGCGAAGAACCTATACAAATGTGTTGGATCATAAAGAACTCATCCTAGAAAGACTGGGAGAAGGTAAAACACAACGGGAAATAGCACAGGAACTGGGCTTCAAGGATA
>Ga0209098_1001134_pt1 | contig 26357 bp, 18 predicted proteins | sample AD_JPNHW1_MetaG_FD_184429 | JGI IMG/M metagenome (GOLD analysis project Ga0209098, IMG submission 184429) | Active sludge microbial communities of municipal wastewater-treating anaerobic digesters from Japan - AD_JPNHW1_MetaG (SPAdes) (version 2) | ecosystem: Engineered > Bioreactor > Anaerobic...
GCGCGTCCTCTTCCGTCGTCACCACTTCCGTCCAGATCACCGGCAACGGCGGATCCAGCGTCGCCGTCGGCGCGATCCCCGGCGGCAGGCTCTGCTTGAAGAATACGCGGATCATCTTCAAGTCGTCGATCGTCGCCCGCTGGATGATCGCCGGCGGCCGCTCGATCTGGCCGTCGAGGTTGATCGGCAAGATGCGGTTGTCGCCGGATTCCCATTCGCCGTTGACGATGAACTTGAATTCGTGGCGGCCCAGCCGCGCCCCCAGCGTGCGCACGTCCAGTTCCCACAGGCCGTCCGCGTTGCGCGCCAGGGGATATTGCGTCTGCCAGCGGTTCCAGGTGCCCGCCATGCACACGTTCGTGACCGGCACCACTTGCTTCATGGCGTTGGTGAACGACGCGGACGCGTCGTACTGCAGCTGCGCCGTCGCCTCGTTGCCCAGGATGGGCCGGAAATCGGCGCGCTGGGGTTCGCCGGCGCCGGCGAAGCCCGCCGCCAAGCCGGCGCACGCGAAGCACGCCGCCAGCCGCCGTTGAAATGGAATCGAGATGCGCATCCAGTGGAGCGTTATCGCAGAAACCGTCTGCGCCGTCAAAAGATTAGCGCGCGGAGTCGCCGAATCGCCGCGCGGCGCGTCAAACTTTTGATTGCCAAAGCCGGCGGCCTTGGGCATTGTGTGCCCTCGCTTTTGGAACGCCCCCATCGTCTAGAGGCCTAGGACGCCAGGTTCTCATCCTGGTAACACCGGTTCGAATCCGGTTGGGGGTGCCAACTTCAATAATAACCAATAGAATCAATGGTAATGAGAGTTTTCAACGGCAGAAAAAGCACCACCCTCTAACGCTAACCTCTAACGGTTCCACCCGCAAGCGGTATTGTCAATGGCGTCCGTGGGTGTCACCAAATCGCCAATGCCAAGGCTGCCGAAACAGCCCGACAGCCCCAAACCCATGGGATTTTCCATGTTTATTACCGACCCGGAATACCCCCGAAACGGGTCGAATCAGCCTGCCATCCGGCCCGGCTAGTCGCGGTCGTAAGAATCCAATGACTCTTGCGCCCCCATATGGCCTTGTTCGGCGGCTTTCCGCAGCCATTTTTTTGCAGTCGCCGTGTTCTTCGCCACGCCTTCGCCGTTGTCGTACATCACGCCCAGGTTGAACTGTGCCGGGGCATACCCCTGATCAGCCGCCTTGCGATACCACTTGGCGGCTGTCGCATCGTCCATCGGCACACCCCGGCCGTTGTCATACATGGCCCCAAGATTGTTCTGGGCCATCGCATAGTCTTGGTCGGCCGCCTTGCGAAACCATTTCACCGCTTCCGCATCATCCTGGGGAACACCATTTCCGTTAAGATAGGCATCCCCAAGATCAGACTCAGCGGCGGCAACCCCCTGTTCGGCTGCCTTCCGGATCCACTTCACGGACTCCGAGAGGTCAAGCTTCACACCCATTCCTTTGAAGTTCATCACCCCATAAGAATATTGGGCATCGGCTACCCCTTGTTCGGCTGCCTTGCGCATCCACTTTGCGGCCTCTGCTTGGTCTTGGGACACACCCAGCCCCGCAATATATGCAGTGGCAAGATTATATTGCGCCATTGCGTGGCCCTGGTCAGCGGACTTTCGTATCCACTGTACGGCCTTTGCGAGATCTTGGGGGACACCGTTTCCATCGGCATACATCCCTCCCAAAATACTCTGGGCTTTTGCGTCCCCATCCTCCGCTGCTTTGCGGATTCGCTCACATTCCTCCACCCAGTCTATTTTTTTAACAATATTTGATATTGCCTCGGGAGTCACCGGCTGTCCCGCCTCCCTAAGCACACGCCGAGCGGCTTCCTTTTTCTGTCTCAGCTCTCCCCCGGTGAACCGAGAAATAGCCCCCCAAACAAGAATCGACAACACGCACAGGCCTATTAGATTGACCACAAAAGAAAAGAAACCCTTTACCTTGCCGGCTGCCGCCCTATTGCCTCGCATGCCCCAGAGATAATTACCGACTAGCGCCCCCACAACGAGACATAAAACCACGAGCCTCCAATTGTTATCGCTGTCGGACTTGTCAGAGACTATTAACATAATGCTTGGAATGACACCGCCGATCAATGCCCCCCACCAACCTCCCGCATTCAATTTAGGATTCAGAAAGCCGCCGCCCTTACTAGGCGCCATTTGTTGAGGGGTCTTCGTCTGCACTGACTCTCTCAATCCCGAAAGAAACTTGCCGCAGTGTTTACATTTGATGGCCGACAGCGCGATCTGTTCGCCGCAAAAGGGGCAGGGCTTCGTGTGCCGGCCGACAGGCTTGGAGATGGTCGGGATCGTGATGTCCTTGCCGCAAAGCGGACATGGCGCCGCTTGTCCTCCATCGGCTTCATCCACGGACAGGCTGCCTTGGCATTCGGGACAAGTAAATTCGATTTCTGCCATTGTGCGCTCCTTCAACCGCCTAGCGCGTCGCAGCCCAGAAAAGTGGCACGGCCCCAACCCGTGTCCCTTCGAGGGGTAGCGCCCCTGTAAAAACACAAAGCCGAGGCCGCGCCTATACGGCGCGCCTCCGCCCAGTCGTTTTTACTTTCAACTCGCTACTTTCGAAGGAACGATCTGTGCGTCAACGCACTAAAATGTCATTCAGGTTTTCCGGTTCTCTTCTAGGTCCTACCCTTTTCTACAATTAAAATTTCTTCGTCTGTCAGACCGTACAGGGCGTACACCTTCTTGTCGATCTCCCGGTCCGTCGCCGCGATCTCCGCCGCCAGCCCTGCCACCGCCGCCTTCGATTGGTTGAAGAACCCCTCCCACTCAGCCTGCGCCGACAGCGCCAGCTTCTGCTTCTGCTTCTTCAACTCCGCCAAAAATCCAGCGAAGTCCAACTCCTCGAAGCTCTCCAACGCCCCCGTCACCTTCACCCCAGGCAGGTTGTCCCGCACCCGCGATAAAAAGTTTGTCTTCTGCAAATTTCGCGCCGCCGTTCGATCCACCATCATGCGCGCAAGGTTCTCCATTTTTTCCGAGTCATCGCCCTTTGGGAATCGTAGTTGCTTGAGATATTCAGCCTTGATTGCAAGGTTCAGAAACTTTGTGGCAAAAAGATTGTTGATTAGCTTCGAATTAAGAATCGCGACCAAAAGAAAAACAGAGTGCCGTTCGCCTTTCGGGATAATGAAGTTAACCCCCTGCGTCGAGTAAAACCCCACTAAATCCACCGCGGCTAGAATTCGCGTTTTCAGGCTTTCGTTGCGTGTATTTTGAACCGCAATTTTTGGCGTAATGTCGAGTTCCACCCGTTTTCGCGCCCATTGAAGCGCATACCAAGGGATCACCCCATTAGCGCACTCCCGGCGTTTCTCCAATTCCCCCTTAAACGGCATGAGCCATTTTTCAGCCCCAGGATACCGCGAAATATCTGTGGAGGAATCGAGGTATAGGATACGGCGATCCATACTCCGAACTTCCCATTTTCCGATGTCGCGGCCATGGCATAACGGCTTGAGCAGTTCCTTCTCAATCCCATGTGCTAGGGCTATTTCCTCTGTGTCAAAGATGAACGCTTTGTTATTGCCAGTCACGACACCCTGGAAAATGTTGAAGTGGGTTTCGACACATTCAAAGGTGGGATTGAAAAGCTTGTCGCTGATGGCGCTCGAACCCGAACCTCCAACACTAATATTGTTTCCGTACAGCGCAAAATATCCGGACTCCACCTTGCTGACCTTTCGATTGAAGAAATCAACCGCATTGACAAGCCTGATATGGCTATTCTCCTGCTTGTGAATGGTAAGAATTACCGTGTCAACCGTGGCGTCCGCAAATACCTTGCCGCCCAGGGTGCAGACCTCGCACAGCCATTTGTTGTCGAGAAGACGCTCCCGGAGCTTCTTGTAGGAGAGATTGTTGAGCACGATGGATGGAACGATGAGGCAAACAAAACCCGTGGCCGTGAGTGTGGCGGTTGCCCTATCGAGAAATAGCCCGAACAGATCACCTCGCTTGAAAAACGTGGGATAGGCGGTCTTGTAGTATTCCTTTTCTGCTGGGGCCATCATTTCGACATTCACATATGGAGGGTTGCCGATAACGATGTCGAAGCCGCCCTTTTCGAAGACGGCGGGGAATTCCATAGGCCAGTCGAAGGCCTTGTCGCCGGAGATGACGGGATCGGATATGAGGGAGTTGCCGCACTTGATGTTGCCGGTCAGCGTCGAGAGCTTGCGCCCCTTTTGCGCGGTGCGGAGCCACAAGGAGAGCTTGGCAATCTCAACGGATTCCTCGTTTAGATCAACGCCGTAGAGGTTGCGTTCGAGGATGGAGTTCTCGATGTCGGAGAAGATCAGGGCGTCGCCGTGGAGCCGTGCCTTTTCCACGTCCAGCGCGCGGTGCTCGGCCATCAGAAAATCTAGCGCCGCGTTGAGGAACGCGCCGGACCCGCAAGCGGGATCGCAGATGGAAAGCCCCAGCAGCCACTCGCGGTAGGCGTCGCACGCGGCCAGCCGCGCGTCGCGTTTCGCGCGGGCCTTTTTCGCGCCGACATCGGGTTCCGCCGCTTCTGCCGCGTCCAGGCCGATCGCCTGCTTCTTCTCCGCGCAGAGCTTTCCAAGCGTGTTTTCTACGATGTATTGCGTGATGTACTTTGGCGTGTAGAAAATGCCGTCTTTCTTGCGCTTGGAAACCTTCTCCGGCGCGGCCGTGCCCGACAGGCTCGCCTCGACTTCCTCGATCTCCGACAGGGAGTGCTCGAAGATGTGCCCGAGGATGTCCACATCCACTTCGCTGGCGAAATCGTAGTTGGACAGCATCAGCGCGTGTGCAGCGAGCACGTCATCGGAAACGGCCAGGGCATCGAGCATGGCGTCCGGCCGGAACAACCCGCCGTTGTAGGCGAAGATGTCAGCCTCCTTGTTGCCCTCCAGCAGATCGTTGAAGTAGAGCTTGAACCGGTCATAGAGCGTCGTCGCGACCCGCGCCTTTTTCAGCGCCTGCCATTCCGCCAAGATGGAGGCCGTCAGGTTCGCCGGCAGCAGCCCGCGATCCTCCGCAAAGAGGATGAACAGGAAGCGGTCGATCAGCTTTTGCGTCTTCTTGAACAGCAACAACGGTTCGTGCTGCGAGTTCTTTGCGCGGATGTCGGCGAACAAGGCGCCCCGGAACGCGGAATAGTCGGCATAGAGCCGCTTCGTGATCTGGTCTTCCTCGGACACCGACGCGGCCTTGAGCCGTAGCGGCAGCCCGTCGCGGATGCTCTCCCACGCAAGGCACAGAAACAGCCGCTCAAATCCCGCGCGGTCCAGCCGGAACAGGTCGAACTCCTCGAACTCCACCGCGTTGTCCACGTAGAACCGCAGTTTCTCGAAGTTGGTGACAACCACATAGCGCGCGTCCGGCTGGTGATTCTTGTAGCCGAAGGCCTGCGTCGCCGCCTTCGTCAAATCCGTCGTGTCCGTTGCCTTCACTTCCACTACGCCAACAGTCTTGTCCCCGCTCAAGATGGCTGCGTCAGCCTTCTTGGAGTCGTCCACATTTTTGTGCTCGACGGTGAAGTTGAAACCCTCGTCCGGGCGGATGGTATAGCCCAGGCAGGCCCCGAACAATTCCGGAAGGAAACGGGGCTTGAACTCCTCCTCCTTCATCTTACGGATTTCCTCCTGCCGCCTGGGATCAAGGAAGTGGCCTTGGAAAACCTTATAGCGCGCGTCCAGATCCGGCGCGCTCAGTTTCTTCGCGTATTCTCGGACAACTGAATTCTGGAAGATTGCCATGACGGGCAGAAGTCTAGCACTCCCGTCTTCCCTGTGGCAATTCATTCAGATTGTGGCTGCACTACAGCAACCTCATGGGGCGGCAGCCATTACCAGCTTCAGACCCTCAGCAAGCGGCAGATAAAAGCCAGACAGCCTTCCGCTGCCCTTTGTCGGTTCTCCGCCGTTTTCTTGGGGCCTATTTCCCTTTTCCCTCCGGTTTCTTTTTCAGCAGCCGTTTCCTGGCCGTTTGCCTGATCGCTCCTCCTGTCTCATCGGCTTCGCCGAACGTGGGGAGGGGAACCTGCCGCCCGGGGCGGCGTCAGGCCGGTGCCCCCCTGAAGGGAATCTCCCATTCCGCCGCCCCACTTGAGCCGTCCCTTCGGGTGGGGTGGAGCGACAGGCGAAAACGGACCGGAAACAAGATGAAAAATGAAACCTCCAACCAAGAAGGGAAAACGGAAATGAAAACAGCGCAGAACCAAGTCGGCCAGCGGGGAGTCGAGCAGGACTCCTCCGTCCCGGAAAACGCGATGAACGACAACCGCATCCAGCAGTTGATGGACCTTGCCCACGACGGCGACGAAATCGCCGCTTCCGAACTCGAACTCCATTACGCCCTTGTTAGTTAAACCAACCCGAAAGGAATCCAGCCATGAGAACGAACCACAAGCCCACCGAAGCCCAGATTGCCGCAGCCAAGGAAAAACGCGCCGCGCTTTGCCGAGCAACCGCGCCATTCAAGCGCATCGTGGAAATGAACCGCGAGGCCGCACTTGCCAGCCAAGCCGGAGCCGATCCCGCGAAGATTGCCGAAATCCTCGCCGGAGTCCCGGCCAAGTTCCGGGGATGCTACACGTTGAACGCCTGCCTTGAGGTGATCTACCGCGAGCAGACCGGCCAGAGCGAATTCCACACCTTCAACGACTGGAAGGCCAAGGGATTCATAGTCCGCAAGGGCGAGCACGGCTTCATGCTATGGAGCACCCCCAAGACCTTCAACATCGACACGAAGCTGATGGACGAGAAGGGCGAGCCGGTGAAGGAATCCGTTGAACGCTTCGCGCTGGCCTACGTGTTCCACGCCGGCCAGGTCCGCCCGATTGAGGCGCCGGCCGAAATGGTTGGTTGATTGCCGCGCGCGGGGTCCGATCCCCCGCGCCGGCGTTCCCGGCTATCTTCCTGCGCCCGCCGCCCCACTTCGCCGCCGTTGGCGGCTCGACCCCCTTCGGGCTTCGCCCTCTGGGGGCGGGCGGCTTGCCCCGCACCCGGCCACCGAGTTCGATCCATCGCGTTCCCCGCGCTCCGGGCCTCCGGTCGTCCGCTCCCCGCAGCCACCCGTCGCAGACGCCGCCTTCCCGGCGGCGCAGGCCGCGCCTCCCCGGCGCGCGCAGCCCCACGACATCCCCGTCGTGGCGACCAACAGCCCCGTTTCCCAATCCGCCTACGACCCGTCGAATCCGCCACCCCCTCCCCAGTTTCCTCCCCAAACCCCATCTTCCCGCAGCCGACCAGCTTCAGAGCAAGCTGGATCGTCTTATGCGCTCCCGGCCCCCGAGCCGGCCGGGAGTGACCCACCCCCCAATAATGTCCACATTGGGGAGGACACCGCGGAGGGGGGACGGACGGCTTCTTTTCATGCTTGTAGCGGCGCCGCCCCGAAACGGGGTTCGACGGGTCGGTCGAATCAGGGAAACGGCGATCCAGGAAGCGCTCCCCGCGCCGAGCCAGCAGCCGCGCTCCACAGACGCCGGGGACTCATTCCGTCATTACTGCCGCTACAGGTCTACATGGCTTGCGCCGTCCTTTGTCCGGCTTGTGCTTCGGAAACGCTCGCAAGCTCGCTGGCCTACGCACTCGCCATTCCGACTCTTCCGCGCATCCATTCCTTCATTCGCCACGCCGACTGTTCCGCGCGCGGGCGCCGGCACCGCTCGCACGGGACCGCTGCGCTTGTTCGGCGGGAGGGGTTCTAGGCCATCACCCCGTCGCCGCCGACCATCCCGCACGTCCCGTGCCTTTTCGCGCCCGCCCAGGACGGCCCCGCTGCGCGCCCTCCGTCCTCTCGCCGTTGGCGCTTCACCTACCCCTACGAAGCCCCCTGCGATCCGTCCACAAATCCATTAAATTCCTTGGAGCAACCAAAGCTAAAACACTATTTAATTCCGGCACTATACGGGATGCCAAAACACTATTTAAATCCAGTACTATAGTGGGCGTGGTATCATAGCGCCATGAACGAAAAACCCATCCTTAATCCCAAACCAATCCGCAACGCGCGCGGCCAGCTTCTCCCCGGCGTAATTTTAAACCCGCGCGGCCGTCCCAAGGGTGCGTGGGGTGCCCGCAATCGGGCGTTCCTTGAAATCGCGAGAATCATCGAGAAGGCCCAACAAGAGGCCGAGCAGCAACCGCAATCCTCCGACGCCTAGCTGGCCGGCATCCTCCCGCCGCCGCCGATTTACTATTTAATGCCGTTTATAAATGGCTAACGAAGCAGTAGCGCGGCGGCTTGTTTGGCCGTCTTTCGAGAGGGGGGTTGATTATTCTCCACTCGCCAGCAGTCGGGGATAACACTTGGAAGGGAAAGAACCCCCTAAAGGGGGATTCTTTTCCAAGTGATATGCGTTTCCCGACACACTCGGAACACTCGGCATTTTTCCCATCGTTCCCAATGTTCCCAATGTTGGGGCAATCTAGGCATCAGACGCCCTCCAACGGCGGGTTGCGCAGCGCCTCAATCTGCTTGTGCGTCCCGTGGAGCCGCTGCTTGCCGACCTTTTGAATCCAGACGGGCTTGTCGGCGTCGCCCGGTTCGCCGGAGAGCATCTTGCTCACGGTGGCGGCATACTTGGAATTGATGCCAAACTCGCGGATGATGGCCATCCTGAAGTCGGTGGCCGTCAGCGCCTTTTTCCGCAGCATCCTTTCCGCGTGTGCGGACATCTCCTCGGGGGTCTTCAACGCGATCGCCTGAAGCGCGTCGGGTTTCTTGTCGGCGGCGGGTTTCGTCGTCGCCGTCAGGATTTCGTCCGGCGTCGCGTCCTTCCAGTACATCCCGCCGTCGTTTTCGGCATGGCTGAAGTACCGTTCAAACTCGCGGTCGCCGTTCATGTCGCGCCATCCAACCCTCTTGCCGCGCTTGGCGCCGATCAGGCGGAAGACGCCGGAGCCGGAACCGCAATCCGTGATGACGAGGATCGCCCTGGCCCAGTTCGACAGGTCCGCGCAGCCCGTCGCCGCGTAGATCCATTCCGGCCCGTCCATCCGTGGGCGGGCCGTTAGGTTGATCTTGGGCGTGTGGTGGACGGCGATGATTCCGATGTCGAAATCATGGGCGATGGAGTTCAGCCCGCCCCGGCAGAAAGACGCGATGACGGCGGGGTTGACCAAATCGCCCCCGGCGAACGCCATCAGCGGATCGATCCGCACGAGGTCGAAGGGCTTGCCGTTGTCCCGCGCCCATTCCAGCGCCTTCCGCAGCCTTTTCAAGAACGCCTCGCCGGACACAAACCATTGGTCGTATGTAGTCCGCTGCTCGACTTGCTCCCACTCGATGTCGGTCAATTCGAGCCCGCGCATCACGCCCAGAGCCATTTCGTGCAGGTCGCCGTCGTCGTTCTCGGCTTGGATGCACAGGATGTTCAGCGGCCTTTTGGGGATAATCCCAAAGGCTTTCCTTCCGAGCGACCAGCCGACGTCCTGCTGCGCCGACCCGCTGCTCTTGCCAAGCCCGGACCGCCCGACATAGAGCATGCACCCGCGACGGCATAGGAAACGCTCGCCCAGCAAGGTTGCCTCGTGGTCGATGGGTTGCCTTGCGAGTTCGGCCAGAGATTTCGCGCCCGCCAACGGATTGGCCGTTGCCTCTTCGTCGGCCTCGGCGTCCTCGGCCTTGGCGCGGCGCAGATCGGCGTATAGCTTGCCGGTGGGGTTTACCCAGCCCGCGCCTTCGGCGGCCGCGTAGAGAGTCCCTACGGTGACGCCGCCGGCGCGCTCAATGCTGTTCCAGACCTCGGCGGTGCCGCCGTAGCGTTCGGGAGAGCGCTTTGACCATTCATCGAACAAGGCGAATCCTGCCTTGCCGGGATATACCGACTTCAGCGCCATGGCGATCCTCAGCCAGCCGTCGCGCCCCATGGCCGGGTCCAGATGGCAGAGTGCGGCGCGGATGTTCTGGATCGGCGGCGCGTCGGGCGCGGATTCCTCGGCGTCGGGCATCTCGTTGACCTTCCGCATCCAGTCGGGGCGCGTCGTTTCAGCCGGCGCGGCCTCCTCGTTTCCCAGGGTGTCACTGTGACACTTCGGGAGTTCGATCTCGATCCGGCCTGTGAATGCCCGCACATCGCCGGTATTGACGAACGCGCCGCGGTCGTTGCTGACGAAGCACAGCCGGCAAATGTCTTTGCCCGAGGGGTCCAGGGAAAGCCCGTAGTTGTCGGCCGCGTATTCCGCGAATGCCCGCCACGCAGCCTTGAAGTCGGCATCCGTGGTAATCTCGCCCGCATAGACGATCAGCTTGACGCCCTCGCCACGGACCGAAACGAACCCGGCCACTACGTGAGGATCCTCGGCCAGCGTTTCGCGGACCTCGACGGCCTTCTCGTAGCTGCCCAGCCCGTCGATGTCGATCACCACAAGGCCGGCGGGCAGCTCGATGCTTGTTTTATTGCGGCGCTTGAACACGCCCGCCGCCGTGAAACCCGGCAGCGTTTTCTTGATCTCCTTCTGGCGGTCCTCGTCGGATTCGGCCCGCACCTTGTCCACGCTGGCTTTCCATTTCCCGCCAAGGATTCCGTCAATGATCTCGACGAACGGCACGGGACGGCCGACGACATCCTTGGTCTGATCGTAGAGCGAAACCCTGCGGCCCAGCAGTTCGCGGCCCGAGGCGACGGATACGGTGTCGGAATATGTAGTTTGGCTCATGGCGCTACCTCGACTTCCGTGTAACCCCGCGAAACGGGAATAGCGGACACAGCGGAGCGGTGCATTCGGCAGGATCTGTTTCCCACCCGAAACACTCTGTGCATTTCATTCGGATGGCGAGTTCCCGGCCGTAGTGGAGTTCACGAGTGCCGTTTTTGCTGGTCCTGACCGTATGCCAGACCTTGGCCGGTCTCTTCCCCCGCTGGTTAGTCTTCCTGAGCGGCTTTAACGCGGGTTTCTCGGCGCCAGAATCGTTCTGGGCCTCGGGGGTAGGCGTGGATGAGGGGCAGGGTGTCGGAAGCGTTCTGGAGTCGCCCAAACCGCCTTCTCGGGCATGAGGAGGATTTTTCACGACATTTCCCTCCCCAGCGCGCCAAGGACGAGCGCCGCGTAAATGATGAAGCCGACGTTGGCGCCGAATCGTGCACCATATCGTGCCGATGCTCTTGCGATCCGTTCCGATCCCGTGGTATGTTCCAGCTCGTTGGTCGTGCTGGTGGGCTTGCTCGTGGCTGGGCAAGCCTGCCGTTTTTCTTGGTCGTGTGTCATGGCTTAGCCCACCTGTTCCACGTGGCGTTCCACGTAATCCATGAGGCTTTGCAACCAGACCATCCGGCAACCGGTACGCTTGCCGGGTTTCTTGATCGACGCCGACTTAACCTTTCCTGTCTTGATCAGCTCGTAGATACTGGGTCGCGCCATCCCGCTGTAATACTCGTGTCCCGTCTTCGGCAGACGAATCCACCGTTCGTATTTTCCAACTCCATCGGCCAATGAGTTCATTGACTAGCTCCATCACTCGGCGGCTGGTTGAGTCACTTTGCGAGTCGTTCGCGGATGACAATTCCGTCTCGTGTTGGCGTCAATAAATCATGGCGTTTTTAGCGTTTTTGGAACCCTCGGGAGTTGAGGAGACATGCGCTATTGTTTCAGCTTTCGCGCTCCCAGCCAATCGGGAGTTGGGGCAGGCGCGGGGCGGATTTCGGCTACTTTTTAGACCGCACTTCGGGCTTGGTTTTGATTTTGTGCTTGCTTGCCCGTGTACGATAGGCCCGATAAATAAGGCGTATCTGAGCAACAAAGGACGCATCCCATCCGCGCGAATCGTAAAATTCGAACATTTCCAGGCCATTCTGCGCCATTGCGGTGAACGACGACGAAAGAGCGGGAACAAAACACTCGTTCCATTTATCAACGCAGAAATTCCGGAATTGGTTTTTCCAGTTATGGGGGAAGTTCTTTTGGAATCCGTATATCTCTTTCACCGCCTCGCGCGTGGACAGCAATCGGATTGAGCTTCTCGTTGGCATGGGCGCCTCCGCCGCCTCGATCAGTCGGCGGGCCTCGCTGACCGCATCCTCCATGCTCCCATGTTTGCGAGCGATGAATGCGGCATAGATCGGCGAGGCGACCTGGGCGATTTCGATGGGTGAGGGGTTCTTCATTTCGACTTTCCTTTACTGCTGGTGATGTCGGGCAGAAGGTTGACGGCCGCCCGTAGCGTCTTGGTTTCGATCTTGGTGTAATGCCTGCTCATGGCCTCGGAATCATGGCCGATGATTTCTTGTGCAATGGCATTTGAAACGCCCGCGTTTTTGAGTTCGCTGGTCGACGTGTGGCGCAGGCTGTGGAATGTCAGGTTGCCGGTAGCGCGTCTCGCGCCCCGGCCCTTTCCGCCTTCCTTGCCCCGGTGGAGTTTGTCGTAGGTGCCAAACCCCGCCTCGGCCACGATTGCGGAAAACTTGCCCGAAAGGGTCTCGGTGCGCAGATCGGCCAGATCGGGGAACACCGGATCGGCGGGATTGTCGGACGCGGGCAGAGTGGCGAAGAAGTCCACCAGCGGGCGCGCCATCGGAATGACCATCGGGCGCCCCGTCTTTTCCGTGGTCAGCCGGATTTCCTCGCGCTGCAGGTCGATGTTCTGCCAGGTCAACCGAGCCAGATCCCCGATGCGCTGGCCGGCGTAGAAGCCGAGCAAGATCATTCCGCGCCACGACGCCGAGGCCTTGGCGAAAACCGCCTTCACCTGGTCTACGGTGAATCCCTTACGCGTGTTCTTCGCGGCGTCCAGCACCTTGACCTTGGCGAAAGGATTGTCCGAAGCCATGGAATCCCGGGCGGCATCGTTCCAGATCACGCGGCAGATTTTCAGATACTTGTTGGCCGTGCTGGGCGACAGGATCGCGGCTATGCCGTCGCGCAGCTTCAACGCGTCGGCGACAGTCACGGCATCCATCGGCCGTTTGGCCTTGGCGCCGAGAGACGCCTTCAGCCGTTCGGTCGTCTTGGTGTATTCAGCCAGCGTGTTATCTTTCGTCTCGATACTTTTGACCTTCAGCCAACGGTCGAAGTATTCCTCCACGGTCGATGCCGGCATCAGATCGGCGTTGGCAACAGCGTAGATGTTGGCAATCACTTCGCGCGCCTTTTTGTCCGTCAACAGGCCCACCCGTCCGGTCTGGGACGCCTTTTCATATTCGATGGCAATCTGCATGGCCTTCTTCTTGTCGCTGGTCCCGGTGGACCGTTGTGCCCGTCTGCCGTCGGGCAGGTAAAAGGCGGCATGCCAGTTTTTCGAGTCGGGTATCTTGTGAATGCTTGCCATAAGGGCCTCGCTTTCTGATTACCCTCTAACGCTACCTCTAACGGTTGCCCGTGTCAACCGTGTTTGAAAGTGGTGTATATCCTAGTAAATATGCATATTCCTAATGGCGGATAGTGACACCGGTTCGAATCCGGTTGGGGGTGCCAATTCCTGGCCGCGCCGGAATCGGGCCGGCGCAACCGGTTTCAGGGATCGAGCCCAATGCCGTACATCACCGTCGCCCCCGCCGGCGGAAAGTCGGTGAACACGTTGCCGGGCGCGACGGCGGCGATGCCCGTTTGAATGGCCGTGAATCCGTTCAGCAGGTTCGTCGAGCGCAGCACCCGATAGCGCTTCCCGTCCACGCTGTCCCACCGGACGAGGTGGGCGGACTGCACGGGCGCCAGCGGTTCTTGCATGAACAAGCCGGAGGCCTTGTTGGTCGGCTGCGTGCCCGCCTGGTATTCGTGCGCGTCGGAAAATCCATCGCCGTCCCAATCCGTGCTCGCGGAGGCGTTCGTGAGGGCCCCGTAGTTTCCGACTTCCCACGCGTCCGGCAGGCTGTCCTCGTCACAGTCGGCGCAGGTGGACAGGACGAACTTCTTCATGACCGCCAGGTGCTGCATGTCCGTCCCGGCGGAATCGTTCGTCTGGACGGGCGCGGGCGGCGGGTTCCAGATCCGGCTGTCGAACACCATGCCCTCCGGAAACGCGACGTCGCCGACCGTCAGCGTCGCGTGGCACGCATTCAGCAGGGGACTCGGCAGGACGTAGTCGTATGGCGCCCCCCGCGTCATGTTCGTGTCCTTGTCGCCGGCCTGGTCCGCCGGCTGGTGGCTGTCGCTGACCACGTTCGACAGCGCCAGCAGCGAGTCGTCGCTGCGGTTGGGCACGTTGAAATCGCCGGCCACGACGATGAAATCGGAGGCGGGCCAATTGGCCTTGCGAATCTGATTGGTGATCATCGCCGCTTCTTTCTTGCGGGTCGCCTCGTCCGTCGTGGCCGAACCGGACTGCAGATGGACGCTCACGACGTGCAACTCCTGCGTGCCCGGCAGGTCGATGGTGGCCCACGCGAAATCGCGATATTGCACCTGGGAATCCGCCCACTCGCCCGAAGCGACGATCGGCCAGCGGCTGATGACGCCGTTGGGGATGTCGGCGCCGCTGTACGGCTCGACGTAGAAGTCGAAATTCGTGCCGAAGACCGCGTCCACGTACGCCCGCCGGCTGGCGTTCGTGACCAGGAATTCCTGGATGGCCACCACGTCGGGCCGCAAGCCCTTGAAAATCCGCTCGGAGGTGCCGACGTAGCGCATCTGGTCGTTGGTCGTGCGGTCGGTCAGGTTGGCGGTCATGACCGTGAAATAGTCGTAGGGCGTGCGCACGATCGTCGTCCGCGCCACCGCGGCATCCCCGGCCGCATTGGTGCCGCGCACCGCGACGGCGTTGGTTCCGACGGCCAGCCGGAAAACCGGCAAGACCCAGTTCGTCCCGGCCGAAATCCACCCGTGCTCGCCCGTCAGGCCGTTCGTCCAGCCCAGCTGCCCCGTCGTGTTCGTTCCGGCCACCCCCGCCACGACGACGTTCGAGGTCGCGAAGCCCACCTCCAGACTGGCGGCGGCCGGATTCGTGATGGCCACGGTGGGATAGTTGCCGCTGGCGGCCCGCGCCGTCACCGCGAGATTGTCCAAGCTCAGCTTCGGACGGTTGCCGGTCGTGCCACCGGTGCCGTTGTGGACGTAGAACCGCAGGCGCGCCGTGGCGCAGTTGTCGAAACTGGCCGGCAGGGCGACGCCGGACACCGTCCCGCTGGCTGACACCCCGTTCTGGACGTTCAGCACCTGCGCGCCGGTCAATTCAGAGAAAGCCGCGCCGTCCACGCTGGCGTACACTCGCAGCGAACTCTTGCGGTCGCCCGTGGGATTGTCCACCATCGCCCAGTCGAAGCCGAGCGTGCCGGCATCGACCCCGGAAAAATCCACGAAGAAATCGACCGCCACGGACGTCGTGTTGTCCGAAGACCCGGTGCACAGCAGCAGCAGCGCGCCGCTGCCCTTTTGCTTGCCGCCGGTGCTGCCGCTGACCCAGTTGGTGCTGGCCGTCGTCAGGCGCGTCGCCGCCGGTACCGTCCCCAAACCGCCCGCCGGCAAACCGGCAAAGCGGTTGGCGCCGGCGCCGGAACCGAAATCCGCCGCCCAGTTCGCGACGTCCGCGAACGATTCCGCGTAGGCCAGGCCGGGCTGGCTGGCCATGGGCACGGGCGTCGCCGCGGGCGCCGCCGCCGCCGCCAGCCAGAGACCCCCCAAGATGGAAATCCGCAATTTCACCAGCCCAGCAGTTTAGGCCCCGCCACAACCCCGGTCAAGCGAGGCGGGAGGTTCAGCAGCCGTTCAACCTGATGATTGGACATTGGCGATTGGATGTTGAATCTCCCCTCCCGCCCGCTATAGTCGCCCGCCATGAAGAAGCCCCTCCGCGAACAAGCCCTCGAGTATCTTCAATACCTCAAGGAACAAGGCGTCACCCACGTTCCCGCCTCCGGCAAGAAGTTCGCCAAGGCGCCGCCTGCACCCAAATCCGCCCCCGCCGGCCGCAAGCCGTCCAGCGCGACGACGACGCGCCACGACTCCAACTTCCGCGTCCAATTCGCCGCCCGCGTCGATGCCGCACCCGTCGCCCCGGCCGCTTCTGCGCCCGCCCCGCGCCGCCCGCCGATGGCAGCACCGGCCGCCCCCCGTCCTGCCGCCGGCCCCGACACCCTCGCCTCCATCGCCGCCGAAATCGGCGCCTGCCGCCTCTGCCCCCTCGCCGCCACCCGCAAGAACGTGGTTCCCGGCCAAGGCGCGTTGCGGCCCGACGTCATGTTCGTCGGCGAAGGCCCCGGCGCCGACGAAGACGAGCAAGGCCTCGCGTTCGTCGGCCGCGCCGGCCAGTTGCTGACCAAGATGATCATTGCCATGGGCTACACCCGCGAGCAGGTGTTCATCGGCAACATCGTCAAGTGCCGCCCGCCAGGCAACCGCGTGCCCACGCCCGAAGAGATGGAAGGCTGCATCCCCTACCTCAAGCGGCAAATCGCCGTCATCCAGCCCAAGCTCATCGTGTGCCTCGGCGCCACGGCTGCGCGCGGATTGGTGGACGAAACGCTCCCCATCGGCAAGGCGCGCGGCAGCTGGCGCGAGTTCGAAGGCATCCCCGTCATGCTCACCTTCCACCCGGCCTATCTCCTGCGCGATCCGCGCCAGAAAGCCCCCTGCTGGGCCGATCTCAAGGCCGTCCTCGCCCGCCTCGGCAAAACCCCGCCGGCCAAAGACGCCTAGACAAGATCCAGCGGAACCGTCTCTGGCTCCTGCTGGTTTCGACAGGATTTACGGGATTCACAGGAATAAACGAACGAATCCCTCATCCCCATCCTGTAAATCCTGTTGATCCTGTCTAAAAATCTCTCCGGCTTTACGGGTTTTCCTTCCCCGCGATCTTCGCCGTGTTTTCGGCGATGCGGAACAGGACGATCAGCGTCTCCAACCACACGCGCGAGAGAATCGTCGCGACCAAGAACGCGATCGGCGCCAGCACCAGTCCGGCCAGAATGCCGCCGAACGACTTCGTGGCGAAGCCGCTGAACAGGATTTTCAGCCCCCACACGCCCGCGCCGATCATGGCGCAGACGTAGAGCACCGTGATGATCTTGGTGGTGATGAATTCGCTGAACGACAGATCGAACAACCGCCCGAAAAAGCCTTTGTCTTCCATGAGCCGACCTCCTGCGCGAAAGATGGCACAAGCCCCGCCCAAGCGCAAGCCGCACGGACCGCGCAGAACCCGGCCTTTGCAGGCGCGCAGGCTCCGGGCGAGAGCATGTTGTTGTTAATCAATCGAGCGGCCTTGCCCCCGCATTTGGTGGAGAGCCGCCGAATCGAAGGGTGGTGGCGGCTAGCTGTCGTCGCCCGAACTTTCTTTGACCCCGACTATGCCAGGAGTGCGCAGAAGTAAAAGCCCATAATCCTTTTCCCCCCGTGCCCGCCGCCCCCCCTTGGCCGCGCGTCCCCCCATGCCGCCGCCTGCCCCCCCCCGTGCGCCGCGTTCCCCCCGTGCGCCCGACCTTCCTTCCCCCCGCTGCCGCGGCCTTCTAGCAGCCATCTACGCGCGGCGCTGCCGCGCCGCCATGGATGCCCCTCGCTTCGCTCGGGGATAGCCGCCCCCGCTTCGGCCACGGCCCCGCCGCTAGCGCGGCTGGGCGCGGCCTGCGCCGGGGGCTGGCCATTCCTCGCCCCGCCGTCACGCCTGCGGCGTCCACGGCTGGGCTCCGGGTGGAACTCGCTCGCTGGCGCTCGCTCGCCTCCGCCTCGCCCAAGGGGCTCGGCGTGAAGATCGGCGGGGTTCACCACGCTTCCAGCGTGGTTCTTCGCGGCGTTCTGCCGCGCTCTTCCGCCCTGCGGGCTTCGGGTGGGGGCGCGCGCGTCTTTAATGTCCTCTGGCCTCTTTTGCTGGTCTTTGCCGAAGGCTCCTGCTACCGTCCATGGAAAATGAGTATTCAACTGGAGGATCTGGAATATCAGCGGCAGGCAATAGATGCCGTTGTGGATGTGTTGGATGGCGAAATCCGCAACACCTTCGACAACTCCAGCCTCTTGGGAATCTACGCCAACCAATCGCGACTTACACCGGAAGAGATCGAGGCGAACAAAAGGGCGGTTATCCTCAAAACGGGTGTATCCGAAGACGACGCGAAACTTTCACCCGACAAAGACATCTGCATCGAAATGGAAACGGGCACGGGTAAAACCCTCGTCTATTTCCGCACGATGTACGAGCTATTCAAACGCTATGGCCTGACCAAGTTCATCGTTTTGGTGCCATCTATCGCCATCAAGGAAGGCACGCTTTCGGCGTTTGAGGACTTCAAAGACCAGTTGGACAAACGCTATGGCTTTACCCCTGCCTGCTTCGAATACGACAGCGGCAAGCTCTCGCGCCTGCGTTCTTTCATCGAAGACACTCATCCGCAAATCATGGTCATGACGATCCAGTCCATCATCGGGCAGGATCGCATAATCAACCAGGAAGGCCGCGACGATTCCTTTGACGGCAAAACCTACCTTCAAGCCCTGAGCGCCTGCCATCCCGTCATTGTGATGGATGAACCGCAAGAGGGCATGGACACCGACGCGGCCAAAGAGCGCATAGCCCAACTCGAACCGCTGGCCGTTCTGCGCTACTCGGCCACCCACAAGACCGTAATAAACCGGCTCTATCGCCTCACCCCCTTCGATGCCTATCAGCAAGGAATGGTCAAGAAAATCGAAGTCCTCTCCGTCGCCGAGAAGAACGACGAGGCCACCTTGAAAATCGAGCTGGCGGAAATCCAGCCCCACGCAACGCGCCCGCCCAAGGCCAAGCTCAACTTGTGGTGCAAGCAAGGTGAAGAATTCAAGTGGAAGAAAACCAAATGGCTGACGGACCGAACGGACCTTGAAGAAGTTTCGGGCAACATGTCCTATCGCGGTTTTGTCATAGAGCGGATACACAAGAGCCTGCACGACGGCAAATGGCACTTGAAATTCACCAACGGGATTGAACTCCTCGAACGGGAACGCGCCGCCGACTTTTCGGGCCTGTTCAGACAGCAGCTCCATTGGCTCATCCGCCGCCATTTCCAGAAAAAACTGGGACTGGACGAATACAACAACAAAGTTGGCGCGGGCCTGCCCGAACGCGGCATCAAGCCACTTTCGCTCATATTCATCGACCGCGTAGACAACTACATCAAGGACGACGGCATAATCAAAACCCTCTTCCGCGATGAGTACGCCACGCTCCACCGCGAATATCTAAAGGAAACCCCGACCGACGAGCAAATCACAGCCGCGCAGGGCTATTACTTCGCCAAGACGGGCGGCGGCGATTACACCGACAGCGAAAACGCCATGCTAAAAAACCGCGAGATTTTCGACCTGATCTTGCGCGACAAGGAAACACTGCTAAGCCTCGACAATCCTGTGGAATTCATTTTTTCGCATTCCGCCCTGGGCGTCGGCTGGGACAATCCCAACATTTTCAATATCGCCACACTCAACCAATCCTTCAGCGAGGCCAAGAAGCGCCAGGAAATCGGCCGCGGTTTGCGCATCTGCCGCAATCGGCACGGCGTCCGAGTGCACGACGCCGATGGTACGCCCGAAGGCCGCGAAATCAACCTCCTCACCGTCATCCCCAACGAGACCTACGAAACCTTTGCCGCCCAATATCAACAGCAGATCATCGATGATTACGGCACCGCTGGCGCCTCGGCCCGCCTGCGCAAATCCGTAAAGGGCAAACCGATACGGCGCACAGTCCGCAAAACCAAGCTGGTCGACGATCCCGCTTTCAAAGCCTTTTGGGATCGCCTCGCCCGCAAGACTGATTTTGCCGTGACATTCGATGAAAAGGAGGTCATCCGCCTATCCATCGAAGCCCTTGATAAAATCAACATCGGTACTCATGAAATACAATCTGGCTTGACCCGCATCACCGGCATTGGTCTCGACGGTCTGAAGGGTGACGGCCGCGGAACGACAACCCAAGCGAGTCGCGCCGTCTTCAACCCCCTCGATCTGGTCGAGGAAATCAGCGAAAACACATCGCTCTCATATCCTGCCGTATTCCAAATTGTGCAGGGCGTCAAAAACCGCGCCGCGGCCGTAATGAACCCTCCGCAATTTCTCGCTTTGGCCACCGCAGCCATCCGTAACATCGAACTCGGTGAAATGCTCCGCACCATTTCCTATCACCCCACTGGCGAAGCCATTTCCCTGGCCGCATTGCTGGAAATCGTCGAAACCTCGCTTCCCGTCGAACCGACCCCCAACCGTGGCATCTATGACCACGCCATCTGCGACAGCCAGCCAGAACACGAATTTGCCCACGACGCCGACAAGGACACTGATGTCATCTGCTTCTTAAAACTTCCCGAAATTTACGAAATCCCAACTCCTATTGGAAACTACCAGCCCGACTTCGGCCTCGTCCTTCGCCGTCGCTCTCTCCTCGACGGCTCCGAAAACGAGTATTATTTCGTCATTGAAACAAAATCCACGAACAATCTCGAAGACCCCAGAGCTCTCACCGAGGCCGAACGCATAAAAATCAAGTGCGCCTTCAAGCACTTCGAAGCCCTCAAAATCGAGGCCAAATTGACCTACATCCCGTATCGCGCGCCCGTGAAGGAATTCAAAGGGGACTTTAAGGAGAAACTCGACCAATGAGCGAACCCAACCTAAACGACCGACTTCTCGCCACACCCGATATAAACCGCGAACGGCTGGACACGCTTAAAAAGCTGTTTCCCGATCTGTTTTCCAACGAAGGTCGCCTCAACATTGACGAACTCAAGAAAGTCGTCGATTCCGCCCTAGTCACCGAAGCCGAACGCTATGATTTCCGCTGGTACGGAAAAACCCGCTCTAAACGCAACGCCTTCACGCCCAGTCGCGCGTCTCTCGTTTTCGATCCCGCCCGCTCAGTAAATCCCGACAAGGCCAACGGCAATCTCATCATCGAAGGCGAAAACCTTGAAGTTCTCAAACTCCTGGCAACCGCCTATCGCGAGCGTATAAAGTGCATATACATAGATCCGCCATATAACACAGGTAAAGACTTTGTCTATTCCGACAACTTCGCGGAAGGACAGACTCCATATTGGGAACAGACTGGCGTTACCGAGAACGGCGTTAAGGTAGACACTCAAACAGATAGCGACGGGCGATTTCATTCTAATTGGCTCTCTATGATGTATAGTCGCCTTCTCGCCTCGAAGTATTTGCTAACGCGAGATGGGTTTATCATTGTAAGCATCGACGACGCGGAGGTGTTTAATCTTTCCCGCCTGATGGATGAGGCATTTGGCGAAGAGAATTTCATCGCTACATTGGTTTGGGACAAGAACCGGAAGAATGACGCCAAGTTTTTCTCCGTTGGCCATGAATACATGCTCGTTTATGCAAAGGAAAAATTATGGCTACAGGAACAAGGGCTGGTTCTTCGAGCAGATAAAGAGGGGGTTGACGAAGTTAAAGAGGTTTTCGACAAACTCCGAGAAGAACACAAAGACGATTGGGATAAGGTGCGGCAGGGATTGCTCGCCCATTATGCAACATGGGAGGCAGACGACGAGCGGCAACCATTGGCGCGATTTTCAAAAGTGGACGGGAAAGGCCCATACCGCGATGATGGAAACATTAACTGGCCAGGCGGTGGCGGGCCTACTTACGAGATACTGCATCCAATAACAAAAAAGCCGTGTAAGCTCCCTGTAAGTGGTTGGCGATATCCAACACCTGTGCGTTTTTGGGAAGAGCATCAGAAAGGGCGTATTGTTTTTGGTCCTGATGAATCGACCGTGCCAAGTGTAAGGACCAACCTTTTTGACAGTAAAACACAGGCGCTGCGCAGTGTTCTTTTCAGTTATGCGCAAACGGCAACGCAAGAATTCCAGAAGATTTTTGACGGCAAAAAGGTATTTGATAACCCCAAGCACTATGAGGACATCCGCAAGCTCATCGACTATCTCTCCGACGAAGATGACATCATCTTGGATTTCTTTGCTGGCTCTGGAAGTACAGCCCATGCGGCAATACTTGCAAACAGCCATCGAAAATTCATTCTTGTTCAATTTCCAGAAGCGATTTCCGATAAAAAGAGTACGGGTAAACGCGCAATAGAATTGGGATTTAAGAAGGTCAGTGACATAACAATTGAACGCGTAAAGCGCGTGATACTTAACGCACAAAAAGAGGCGGAGGCATTGCTGCCGGGCGATCCGCAACGGGAATTCGCCGACTTTCTGGGCTTTAAGGTCTACACCCTTGCCAAGTCGAACTTCCCGCGTGTGGAATTCGCGCCCGATCCCGCCAAGACCGAGGCCGAAAACATCGCGCTCCTCGAACAATACATCCGCGAAAAGGAAAACACCTTCGACATTCAGTTTACCAAGGATAAGGTAATCGACGAAGTTCTGCTCAAAAACGGCTTCATGCTCGACTACACCCTCGCGCCCTGTCCCGAGTTTGCGAAAAACGAAGTCCTCCTCGCCAAGGACGCCCACAAAGAAGCCCTCGTTTGCCTCGACCGCGAAATCGCGCCCGAGACCGTCGACCGCTTCAAGGGCGACAAGCAGACCTTCTTCATCTGCCTGGAACTCGCCCTCGACACCACCAAGAAGTGGAACCTAAAGCACCACCTCTCCGACCGCCTAAATGCAATGTAAGGGCCAATGTCACAAGATAAGCAATCAGACTACACGCGCCCAGAAGTCGCCCTTGCTTATGCGATATGCGCCGAGCGTCTTTTTGCCGGCAATCCAAAAATCTTCACAGATGAGCCCGCAACTGTTCCTGTCTTGGTTCATCTGCTCTTTCAGTCACTGGAAATCTCTCTAAAGCATGTCGGCCGACATTTCAATCTCTGGCCAGAATATTTCGTTAACAAGAAAGAGTCCCTAGATAAAAGTCATGATGTTAAAGCATTGACTCATGCGCTGCATGCTGGCTTTCCAACTGTCCATATCCGGGTAATATTGCTGGCCGCAGTCATAGATGATCGGCTTGGCGCAGAATTCATCGGCAGGATGCTTACGGCACCCGAGTTTGAAGACACGCGCGAGGCCTATGAAGGACGCATCCTTGGTTACGCCCAACTTAAAAGCTTCACCATATTTTCGTCACACACCGCGGAATGGATACAGTCAGTCAAAGAGATGTCACAAAATCTCGGGAACTTCATACGCTACCTTGAAATTATTCGCGGGAGCGCCAACAAGACACCGGACAACCTTATGAAAGCGCCCTGATAAGCGCATATGGAAATATTATTATGAAAACAGAAGAACATTTTACTCTCGCATCCTCTTCTTGGCCCAAAGGCTCAGAATGGCGACGGTGGGATCTCCATATACACACACCCGAAAGCAAGCTTGGAGCACCATTCCCTGGCCTAAAATGGGACGATTATGTAACGGCTGTCGAAACTGCCGCAAAAGACGCCAGGATTTCCGTCATCGGTGTTACAGATTATATGTCAATTGATGGGTATGAAAAACTGGTACACGAGAAGCAAGCAAACGGAAAACTAAACGAAGTAGACCTGCTTATTCCCAATATAGAGTTTCGAATGATGCCGCCAACAGAAGACGGCAAAGCGCTTAATTTACATCTCCTTGTAGACCCATCCGACTCCAATCATATTGAATGCATTAAAAGGGCGCTGAAAAACCTAAAATGCAAGTATAAAGGCATGCGATACGGATGCATAAAGTCTGAATTGATAGAATTTGCCAAAGCACAGAATCCATCAATCACCAATGACAATGAAGCATATAAATATGGTATTAGCCAGTTTAAGCCAGACAGAACAGAAATCATGGAATGGCTTAATATGGAGCGCTGGTTGCGAGCCAACTCACTGATCGGCATTTCTAATGGAAGCGACGGTATCAGCGGGTTGCCCGTTGATGGATTTGGTGCAATAAGGGATGAAATTCTTCGATGGTGCAATTTAGTCTTCTCAGGAAACCCGGCAGATCGTGATCATTATCTTGGTCTTAAAACGGGGATTTCTGAAGACGAAATAATTCGGCAATATCGATCACTGAAACCATGCGTTCACGGATCAGATGCTCACTCCGCTGAATCATTATTCAAGCCAGCAAATAATCGCTATTGCTGGATCAAGGGAGATCCTTGCTTTAACGGTCTCCGGCAAATCTTGTGGGAACCTGCGGCGCGCATACATATTGGAGAAATGCCGCCCCAGCCTTCAGATTTAAGTCAGATTATTAAAAGGGTGACTCTTTCAAACACGCGCGGGTGGTTTGCGGGTGACGCGCTTGAGCTTAACTCTGGGCTTGTAGCCATTATAGGCGAGAAGGGATCAGGCAAGACTGCGGTTGCAGATATGATCGCTTTCGCTTCCGGTATACCTATAGATATTGGTTCGCAATCGTCGTTCATAACAAAGGGCAGGCTCCACTTGGCGGGGGTTCATATTGATCTGAAATGGGCGAACGATGAATCTACCAAAGGGGTACTAGTTGATGCGCCGTTGTATGCGATTCGGCCGAGAGTACGCTATCTGTCACAAGACTTTGTTGAGCATTTGTGTTCTTCAGACCACGAGGGAATTGAGCTTCAAAATGCAATAGAAGAGGTGGTATTTGCCAGGCTAGATGAAATTCAAAAAGAGAGTTATTCGTCATTTGAAGAGCTGAGAAAAGCCCGAGAGGCCGCCTCAAATATACGCCGTGAAGGTCTGCGTGGTGAATTGGCAACACTGCACAAGGAAGTGGAAAGACTTCAGAATTCTCTCGGGCAAAGACAAAATAAGGTTCAATCTCAAAGGGAAACTGAAAATCAAATTGAAGAACTTAAAAAACAGCTGCCAGATGCCACCATATCTGTGGATCAAGCGGTGTTGGAATTGCTTGATGCAAAGCTGGCGCTACAAAAAGAAATTGAAGAAGACATCTCAACGCTGACAAGGAGAAAGCGTTCGATCGAAGGAGCGACAGAAACTTACGCCGGAATAAAAAAGGGCGTAGCAACTGAGATCGCTGATGTAAGAAAGCAATTACTGGGTGCTGGTATATCAGAAGATGTTTTAGGCAAGCTTTCCCCGGAATGGGACGCTCGTGTCGATGCTCTTATTGCGGCGGAGATTGGAAAACTCGAAGCGGAGTCGTCTGCTCTTAAAGGTGTGATTGGCGACGCGGAAGGCACTCGCTCATTGGTTGCCGTGCAAGAGGAAATCGCGAAGTTGCGGGATGTTCTAACCCAGGATCAAGTCAGCCGGAAGAGGTTGCTCGACCTTCAGAAACAGATATCGGAAAGGACGGCAACCGCTGAGCGGCTTGCAAAGGAAATCGAGGGTCTAGACACGGTAGTAACCACACGCCTTAAAGAAAAACAAGAGCGTCAAGTGGCCCTATATATTGAAGTATTTAATGCTCTTAAGGCAGATGAAGAAGGCTTGCGCGAGTTGTATTCACCAATGCAGGACGCGATTAAGCAGATCGGGGCCGAGATGCATTTCGAGGTTTCGGTCGGCTATCAGGTCGATTCAAAAGGCTGGCTTGCCCAAGCAAATCGCTTTTTTGATGGTCGCCGAAGCGGATCGGATGCCAAGCGGACAGACATTGAGCGGATAGTTGAAACGAAACTGGCACCCGCATGGAAGAAGGGTGATGTTAAAGAGATAGAATCCGCTTTTAGAGAATTATCGGCAGCCGTAGAGGCTGAAACATTTGCGCAACAATTTGGGACCGCGAGACTATCAACGGTGGAGATATTAGACTGGATGTTTTCTGTGGACCACATCAGGTTAACTTATAAGATCCGCTATTCTGGGACGGAACTGGAATACCTGTCGCCTGGAACGAGAGGAATTGCCCTGTTGGTTCTATACCTTTTGATGGATGAGGATGATACCAGGCCGCTACTGATAGATCAGCCAGAAGGCAATCTTGATAATTCGTCTGTATTTATGCAGTTGGTGCCATATATGCGGAAGGCAAAAACGAGACGCCAAATTATTCTAATCACCCATAATCCTAACTTGGTTGTCGCAACCGATGCAGAACAGGTTATTATTGCAACCGCGACGCGTCCAGCATCACAGCCTTATCCGTGTATTGAGTATCACTCTGGGGCTTTAGAGCATTCAAATATGAGTGGGGGCCTTGGTGTGCGCGAAGCTGTATGCCTGCTTTTAGAGGGCGGAGAAAGAGCCTTCCGGGTTCGTGAGAACCGCTACGCATTAAATGAAGGTTAGTCCCACGCGTAGGGGTAACATTATCATTGTAAGGTGATCTTACGATTGTAAATGAACGCGTCACGATTTTTACGGGGTTGCATCGCCTAGATAGTTTTCCAGATAACGTACGGTATTTTTCGCACTTTCAGAAGAGGCAGTTCTCAGACTAGGAATGGTTTTGCTCGCGAAAGCAACCACAACCAAGAAAGAGAACTGCCATGGGCAAGAAGGTACTGAAGGACCGGGTGGAGATAAAGAACGCAATCGAAGTGAACCAGGAGCAGATCAAGGGACACCTGAACGAACTGGTGCGCCA
>Ga0209098_1001136_pt1 | contig 26300 bp, 28 predicted proteins | sample AD_JPNHW1_MetaG_FD_184429 | JGI IMG/M metagenome (GOLD analysis project Ga0209098, IMG submission 184429) | Active sludge microbial communities of municipal wastewater-treating anaerobic digesters from Japan - AD_JPNHW1_MetaG (SPAdes) (version 2) | ecosystem: Engineered > Bioreactor > Anaerobic...
CGGGCAATGTGCTGTTTCATCCTTGAAACTCCTTTGATCGTGCCGGGGCGCAAAAGCCCACGGTTGCAATTCATTATATTTTTCGCCAGTTCAAATGTCAAATGCAATTAGCCCCTCGCGGGTCGCGGAAAAGGGAAACACATGTCGGGCATCGGCGCGGCGCGGCTAACGTCCCGCGGCGGGATCCGGGCCCCCTCCTCTTCTGCCGGCTCCCTCCTCGGCGAGGAGGCGGCCGAGGTCGATGCCATCGGCCTCGAAGCTCCTGGCGCCAGAACGGGCAAGGAGGAGGGCTGGCACGGCGACAGCCTCCGGTTTCGATCCGGGAGCCTTGCCCATCCTCCCTGCAGCCGCGATGGCCGCCCGCGCTATCCCGTCGTCGTCCGGGGCGATCACAAAGCAGGCGGCGGGCCATGCCGCGGGGTCGGAGCTCTCTAGTCCCAAGGCGAGACCCGGCCTCTCCAGGGCCTTGCAGAAGGCCCGGGTATCGCGTCCCGTCGCCACGAGGACTATCCGCAGATCGACGGCCAGGAGCCTTCCGACAGGCGTAGCCGATTCGTCCATTGTATCGGCCTTTCCGATCGTTTCGACCGTCGGGGCTACTCCCGCCATGGCCACGAAGCCCCTTGAGAAGGCTTCGAGCGCCTCCGGACCCCTGGAGGGCGTCTCCCTGAAGAGGATGCCGCCTGTCGCGTTTCCCTGGCCCGATCGGCGCAGGGCCGCGACGAAGGCTCCGGCAGCCCTTCCCGCGGCCTCGAAGGCCTTCGATGCTTCCGTGTTGACAGGCGTTATCTGCGCCTGCGGTCCGCCCTGCCATTCGGGCACCACGAGGCCGAGGCCCCCAAGGGCCTGGATGCCCGATCCCTGCGCCGCGGCGCTGTCGAGGGCGAGGGCCTTCTCGCCCGCCACGAGGGAAGCGGCAAGGAGGGGGCTCGTGATGATCGCTCCCTTGCCCTTCCCGGCGGCCGCATATCCTGCCTTCCGCGCCTCCTCGACGAGGACTTCGGGGCCTCGTACCAGGCCTATCTCGGCATAGACGCCTCCCTGGCCGGGGAAGCCCTTCTGGAGTCCGCGGAACCTTGCGGCGAGGCCGGGTCTGGCCGCCGTGAAGGCCTCGTCGAGGAGGACGGGCGCGGACCTCCCCGCGCAACCCGACAGGACAAGGGAGACAGCCAGGGAGAAGAGGATGGCTCTACGGGACAGCGCTTTGGCGCCGCGCGTTACGCCCCCTGGTTTGAGACGGGCCGAGGTCGGGACGCTGTCGTTCATGCCGGATGTCGCGGAAATCACGCGGCAATCCTATCCGCATGTCGCGTACTGTGCAATGGCGGCGCGACGGCGGCGCGATGGCGGCGCGATGGCGCATGGCAGCGGGCTTTTCGTGATTCTCCCTGGAGTGCCGAGGCCTTGACTCGACCCTTGCCCCTTCCTAAGATCGATCCTAGGATAACCTCTACAAGGAGACCACAATGACAAGTTACAAGGAGCTTGGCCTCGTCAACACCGTCGAGCTCTTCAGGAAGGCCGTGAAGGGCGGCTACGCCATCCCCGCCTACAATTTCAACAATATGGAACAGCTCCAGGCCATCATCCAGGCCTGCGTCGAGACGAAGAGCCCCGTCATCCTCCAGGTCTCCGCCGGCGCGCGCAAGTACGCCAACCAGACCATGCTCCGCTACATGGCCCAGGGCGCCGTCGAGTATTCGAAGGAACTCGGCTATCCCATCCCCATCGTCCTCCACCTCGACCACGGAGACAGCTTCGAGCTCTGCAAGAGCTGCATCGAGACGGGCTTCTCCTCCGTCATGATCGACGGCTCCCACCTGCCCTACGACGAGAACGTCGCCCTCACCAAGAAGGTCGTCGACTTCGCACACTCCCAGAAGGACTATGTCTCCGTCGAGGGCGAGCTCGGCGTCCTCGCCGGCGTCGAGGACGATGTCGCGGCCGAGAAGTCCCACTACACCCAGCCGAGCGAGGTCCAGGACTTCGTGAAGAAGACCGGCGTCGACTCCCTCGCCATCTCCATCGGCACGAGCCATGGCCGCACCAAGTTCAAGCCCGAGCAGTGCACCCGCACCAAGGACGGTATCCTCATTCCGCCCCCGCTCCGCTTCGACATCCTCGAGGAGATCGAGAAGCGCCTCCCCGGCTTCCCCATCGTCCTCCATGGTTCCTCCTCCGTGCCCATCGAGTACGTGAAGATCATCGAGCAGTACGGCGGCAAGCTCTCCGACTCCGTCGGCATCCCCGAGGAGCAGCTCCGCAAGGCCGCGAAGAGCGCCGTCTGCAAGATCAACATCGACTCCGACGGCCGCCTTGCCATGACCGCCATGATCCGCAAGGTCTTCTCCGAGAAGCCCGACGAGTTCGATCCCCGCAAGTACCTCGGTCCCGCCCGCGACGAGCTCAAGAAGCTCTATGCGCACAAGAACCAGGACGTGCTTGGAAGCGCCGGGCAGGCTTGAGCCTAAAGGGGCGGCGCGCCGCGTCGCCCTTGCTGTACGAAAAGGCCGATCGCTGCGCTGCAGGATCGGCCTTTTTCTTTTTACAGGACGGTCTTGGCGGGCCAGCCTGGAAGGGGCCGCCTGCGTTTGCCGTTAAGGTTAAGGCTGGCTGGGCTGGACCGGCTTTGGCGCGCGGCGGCTCAGGACGGGGATGGCCAGGAACCAGGCGCCCGCAGCGAGGAGGCCGGCGAGGATCCAGGCAAGGGGCCAGAGCTGGGCAAGGAAGAGGGGCCGGACGAAGGACGCCGCCAGGGAGGCGAGGACGACGGCGCCGGCCGGCAGGATCCTGCGGGCTCCGTATTCGCCCGTGAACATGAGGGTGAAGCGCGGCATGGCCAGCGCGATGGCGGCCAGCAGGAGCGGTATGATGAAGACGGAATAGGCGTCGGGATTGCCCCAGACCCTCGTCATCTCGCCGAGTCCGAAGGGCGCGATCGCCCCTGCATAAAAAGCGGTGAGCCGCCGTTCCTCCTCGCCGGGGGAAAGACGCTTGTTGTAGCGGTAGAAGACCGCATAGGCGAGGCCAGGAAGGACGGAGTAGGGGAGGTAGCGGTCGGCCCACTCATGGAAGGCGAAGAGGGGAGAACCCCAGAGGCTGGGGACTATCGCTCCGAGGAGCCTCGCGATGATCCAGATCGGGATGGCCGACAGGAGGCCGCGCAGGACCGCATGCTTTGCGGCGCCTATCTCTTCCATCGGGCAGAGGAGGTAGGCGAGGAGGAGGAAGGCGAGGGGCAGGGCGAAGACCAGGAATGCGTACATGTTTTCAGGCTATCACGGAAAAAATGGCAGGCGCAAGGAGCGGCCTAGGCCAGGGAGATGAGGTCGAGGTGGCCGCCTGCAATCGAGGAACGCTTGCGCGCCTCTTCCGAGAAGGCCGCGAACCTGGCTGCCTGGTCCCCGTCGAGGCCCTGGATGCCCGCGATGGCCGCAAAAAGCTCCCTGTCACCGTTTTCCACGTCGCGGAAATACCTGAGAAGGAAGGTCGGGTCGCTGGACGCTGCGGCTTCTCCTGGAGCCACATCCGGCGCAGGAGCGGGAAGGTCCCTGCTTGCCGAGAGGAGGCTCTGGTCGAGGGTCGCCGCCAGCTCACCGAGGGCTTCGCCTAGCTCTTTCCGCTGATCGGAAGCGGAGGCGGCGAACGTGGTGATGGACCTGGTCAACGTGCGCCGCGAGACGCTGCGATACGCCATCGCCAGGGCCTCGTTCCGGTCGCGGAGCTCTTCAAGCACGGCGGAGAGTGTGCGGTTTGCCATACGGCAATTGTAGATGGGGCATGAAAGACTGTCAATTTGCCTTCGAAGTAGCTATGGACGCGGCTTGGAAGCCTGTGCTAGAATAGGCGTTGATATTCCGCCCAGGCGGAACAGGCCCAAGAAGGAGGTCAGTTGGCAGACAAAGACCTGCGGATCAACGAACAGATCCGCGTCCGCGAAGTGCGGCTCATCGACGAAAAGGGAGAACAGCGCGGCATTGTCGCAACGCTGGAGGCGATCCGGACGGCTCGCGAGCTCGGTCTCGATCTCGTGGAAGTGGCTCCCCAGTCCGTGCCGCCCGTATGCAAGCTGCTCAACTATGGCAAGTACAAGTTCGAGCAGGAAAAGAAGATCAAGGACTCGCGGAAGAAGGCCAAGGGCGGCGAACTGAAGGAAATCAGGATGCAGCCCAAGATTGCCGAGCATGACCTCGACTTCAAGGCCAAGCATGTCAGGACCTTCCTCGAAGCGGGGAACAAGGTCAAGGTTACGATCCGCTTCCGCGGACGCGAGCTCGCCCACACCGAACGCGGTGAGGTGGTTCTCAAGTCCGTGCTCGAGAGGCTCGAAGGCTACTACATCATGGAGAAGACCCCTGCCATGGAGGGTCGCTTCATGTCCATGGTGTTGAGCCCCAAGGCATCCATCATCAAGAAGAACGTGGATACCGCCGAAGCCGCTGCCGCTCTGGCCGCTGCCGAAGCCGATGCCGCGGCCGAAGATGGGGACTCCGGGGAAGCGTGAAAAGATATCCGGTATAGGGAAGGATGGGAACCATGCCCAAGATGAAGACCAAGAAGGCTGCGGCGAAGCGTTATTCCTTCACTGCCAGCGGCAAGGTGAAGTACAAGAAGATGAATCTTCGACATATCCTCACCAAGAAGACGACCAAGAGGAAGAGAGGTCTCCGCCAGAACGGTACCCTCGACCCCGTGGCCACCTACGCCATCAAGAAGACCCTTCTCCCCTACGGTTGAGGGATCTCATCCGCGGAATGTAGCGGGCCCCGTCGGGGCAGCGGCACCGCGGGCGGCAGGCGCGATCCTTGATGATCGCTGACCGGAAGCCGCACGAGACGAGCCCGGGAATCCTGTCCGGACCCGTTTCCGACAGCGCGTCGCCCGTGAGCGCGACGCCAGGATAAACGAGGAGACATCATGCCGAGATCAGTTGACGGCTCCAAGAGAAAAGACCACCGCAAGAAAATCCTTGCGGTCACCAAGGGAATGAGGGGCCGCAGGCACTCCAACTACAAGGTCGCGAAGGACGCGGCCGCCAAGGCCCTTTCCACCGCCTACCGCGATCGCCGCGACAAGAAGGGCAGCTTCCGCCGCCTCTGGATCGCCCGCATCAACGCCGCCTGCCGCATGGAAGGCCTTTCCTACAGCCGTTTCATCGAAGGCTGCGCCAAGGCCCAGGTCCAGGTGGACCGCAAAATGCTCGCCGACATGGCCGTCCGCGACCCCGAGGGCTTCAAGGCCGTCGTCGCCAAGGCCCAGGCCGCCCTCAAGGCCTGAGGAAGTCCGCATGATCAGCGTCGAACAGGTCCACGCTCTCGAGGAACGGGTTGAGAAGGCAGTCGCCTACATCTCGGAACTCAAGCAGGAGAACGCGGGGCTGAGACGCGAGCTCGAAACCGTCCGTCTCGAGGCGGAGAAATCCGCCGCGAGGGCAGCCGAGCTCGAGTCCGCAGCCGAAGCCTTCCGGCGCGATCAGGCGAGCATCGAGGAGGGCATCGTGCACGCCTTGCGCAAGCTCGATGCCTTCGAAGACCTCGTGCTCAAGGCGGGCGAGCGCGCGTCCAGGCCAGAAACCAGGACGCAGGCGTCCGAAGAAGCAGCCCAGCCTGTCCGCGGAACCATGGAATCCCGGACGGGCTCCGCGCCGCAAGTGGCGACGCCCGAGCCAACGACAAGGGCCAAGCCCTCCGCTCCTGTACATTCCGCCGCCGAGCCTGCAATTCCCGGAGGAAGCGGCGAGGCCGAAAGCGACAAGGGCGGCAAGGATATCGACGAACTCAGCCTCGAAGAGCTGGAAGCGGCGACGGCTCCCGATCCGGTTTCCCAGGCCGCCCCTGTGGCTCAGGCCCAGGCCAAGCCGGCCCCCGCCGACTCAAGCCAGCTCGACATCTTCTGAAAGGGGAGGCCATGCCCGTCCAACTCGTGACCATCAAGGTCCTGGGCGCCTCCTTTTCCATCCAGACCGACGAATCCCGTGAATACATGGAGGCCCTCCTCTCCGAGCTCGAGCGCAGGCTCGAGTCCCTGAGTTCGGCCACGAAGGTCTCCGACCCCCTGAAGCTCTCGATCCTCGCCAACATCACCCTCCTCGATGAGCTCGCTGCCCAGAGGAAGCAGGGCGGAAATATCGGCGGCGAGGACCTGGGCAGGCTGGCTGACCGGCTCATAGGCTTGCTCGACGAGGGGCTCGCCGAGGGTGGAAGTCCGGAAGCATGAAATAGGTCCTGCGGGGGGCCTTGATCGCTTCGGGATCCCGGGACTATACTCTTTCGCGATTCAATTGAACGAGGAGCCCGCATGATAATGCCTCTCGAGCAGCTCATTGAGTATGACGGCAATGCCTATGAGCTCACCGTGGCCGTGACCCACCGCGCCTATCAGCTCGCGGTGATCCGCGGGCCCGAGGTCGACAAGAACAACGGGAAAGTCGTCTCCCTTTCAACGCGCCAGGTTTTCGGGAAGCAGGTCGAGTACCGCCTCCTGGACTAGCTCCGCCACCAGCCTCCTCGCCCCGAGGTAGACCGGCCTCCCATATGCCTGTCTTTCTCGGGATGGGAGCCGTGGCATTCCGGGCCCATGGACCATGGTCAGCAACGGATCATCGACGGTTCCCGTCCTCGTCCTCGTAGGCCCCACCGCTTCAGGAAAGACCGATCTCCTCCTCGAGTTTTCGTCGGGCGGAATATCTCCCGGCATCCCTCCCTTTGAAGTCGTCAGCGCGGATTCCATGCAGGCTTACCGCGGCATGGACATCGGGACGGCCAAGCCCGGCCCGGAAGAGCTCCGCAGGTTGCCGCACCGACTCATCGATATCCGCGAGCCAGACGAACAATACACCGTAGGAGATTTCGTGCATCTCGCCGACGAGGCCTGCGCCGGGATCTCGGCCTCTGGCCGCCTCCCCGTCGTCTCGGGCGGCACGGGTTTCTACGTCCGCAATTTCATCTTCGGCCTGCCCTCGTCGCCCGCAGCTTCCCCGGCGCTGCGCGAGGCGGTGGCCCGCGACCTCGAGGCCCTGGGCCCCGAGGCACTTCGCGCCGAACTCGAGGCCGGCGATCCCGAGTCTGCCTCCCGCATCCACGTCAATGATGTCTATCGGCTGACGCGCGCAGTCGAGATCCTGCGCGCGACCGGACGGCCCATGGCCGAGTTCGCCGCTTCCTCCTCGCCCCGCAGCCGCTACCGCTTCCTCCTCGTCGAGCTTTCCCGCCCGCGCGAGGAGCTCTGGCGGCGTATCGACGCGAGGGTGGACGAGATGTTCGCCCGAGGCCTTGCTTCCGAGGTCGCCGAGCTTGCTTCGCGCGGTTACGGGCCGGAAGCTCCGGGCATGAAGGCCATCGGCTACCGGGAATTCTTCGCCAAGGGAATCCGCGGAACGGATTCCCTTGGCGGCGCCGGATACGCCGGAAGCGTATCCGGCGACAGCCCCCGCGGCTGCGAAAACGGGCGGGCAGGCGCTTCGGGTAGCCTCAGGGAGCTCTCCCGGGAGGGCCTTGCGGCCATCTCCGAAGAGATCAAGCTCGACACGAGGCAGTATGCCAAGCGGCAGGAGACCTTTTTCCGCGGACTTCCGGGCCTCGTCAGGCTCGAGGTGGAAGGGCGCGAGGGGATGGCCTCCGCCGCGGTCCGTCTCAGGGAGCTTCTCGCCGCCTTCCTTGGGTGACGGGCGCCGGAAGTCCTCACCCCCATCGACCGGTCGCGCGGAGCCGGTCCGGCCGCTCGACCCCCTTGTTGCCCCCGCGGCCGGCATTGTGCAGCCCTGCCCCTGAAGGCTATACTCCCCCGGAAACCATGCCCATAGACTACAAAAGCGAACTAAATCCCGAACAGTACGAAGCCGTCACGAACATCGACGGGCCCCTCCTCATCATTGCGGGCGCGGGCTCGGGCAAGACGCGGGTCATCACCTACCGTATGGCCTACATGCTCGACCATGGCGTGCCCCAGCACTCCATCCTCGCCCTCACCTTCACGAACAAGGCGGCCCGCGAGATGGCCGGCCGCGTGCGCGAGATCACAAAGAAGAAGCTGCGGGACGTCACCGTCTCCACCTTCCACGCCTTTGGCGTGAAGATCCTCAGGAAGGACATAGGCGTCCTCGGCTACCGGGACAACTTCTCCATCTACGACGAGGCCGACCGCACCCAGCTCATCAAGGACTGCGCCCGCGAGATGGGCTTCCGGATGGAGGCCTTCGACCCCTGGGCAGTGGGCCAGCTCTTCTCGGAGATCCGGACGGGCCAGCGCCCCTGGTCCAAGGCCGATGACGCCTATCGCGGTCTCTACGACGAGTACCGCCGCTCCCTGCGCATCTACAACGCCGTGGACTTCGAGGATCTCATCGTCATGCCCATCGAGATCTTCGACCTCGCGCCCGACGTGCGCGCGCGTTACCGCGAACGCTACCGCTACATCATGATCGACGAGTTCCAGGACACATCCCTTGTCCAGTACAACATGATGAGGCACATCGCGGACGACAACATCTGCGTCGTGGGCGACGACGACCAGTCCATCTACTCCTGGCGGGGCGCGAACTACGAGAACCTCATGCAGTTCGAGAAGGACTTCCCGACGCTCCGCGAGATCAAGCTCGAGCGCAACTACCGCTCCACCTCGACCATCCTCGCGGCGGCCAACGCCGTCATCAAGAACAACACGAACCGCAAGGAGAAGGCCCTCTGGTCTCCCGAAGGCCTCGGCGGCACTCCCATCGAGCTCTACTCGCCCGAGGACGAGATGGCCGAGGCCGAGTTCATCGCGCGCAACATCAAGCGCCTCCGCTTCGAGGAGCACACGCCCTGGGACGAGTTCGGCATCCTCATCAGGACCAACAACCTCACGCGCTGGATCGAGGAGTCCCTCCTCGCGGAGAACGTGCCCTACCGCGTGTCCGGCGGCACCTCCTTCTTCGGCCGCAAGGAGATCAAGGACGTCATCTCCTACCTCCGCGTGGTTGCCAACCCCGACGACGACGTCAACCTCATCCGCATCGTCAACACGCCCCGGCGCGGCATCGGCAAGACCACCCTCGAGAAGCTCGGCAACATAGCGCGGGCCCGCGACTGCTCGCTCAGGACCGTCATGGAGCTCGCGCGGAACGGGGAGCGGCTCGAATCGGTGGCGGTGCAGGAGGACGGCACCGAAGCCGCGGATGCCGAGGGAGGCCTCGCCTTCGGCGGCCTCTCCGAGAAGACGATAGCCGACATCGCGGCCTTCCTCGACCTCGTCGAGTCCTACCGCGAGGAGCTCCTCGGCAAGAAGCGCATCGCGGAGAAGGTGCGGAAGCTCGTGGACCAGGTGGACTACTGGGGTTACCTCGTGGAGGAGAACCGCCAGAACGAGAAGGCCGCGAAGTGGAAGTTCCACAACGTCGAGAGCTTCATACAGATGATCGACCGCTGGGAGAAGGATCCCGACAACCTCTCTCCGGGCCTCTTCGAGTGGCTCAATCGCATATCGCTCATCACGCGCGACGACGCGGACGAGGACGAGGGCGGCAAGGTCAACCTCATGACCATACATGCGGCCAAGGGCCTCGAATTCGAGATCGTCCACATCGCCGGCTGCGAGGACGGCATCATCCCCCACGCGAAGAGCCTGGAGGAGGGCGAGGGCAACCTCGAGGAGGAGCGGCGTCTTTTCTACGTGGCGGTCACACGGGCGCGGCGCAAGCTCTACATCACGAGCGCCCTCCGCCGGCGCAAGCAGAACCAGGTCTCCGACCAGAGGCCGAGCCCCTTCCTGGAGGAGATCCCCTCCCACCTCGTCGAGCACCACGGCGACGAGGAGCTCCCCTCCGACGAGGAGGGCGAGGCCTTCTTTGGCAGGATGGCCACCATGTTCGGCCCTTCCGCGGACGCGGACAGGGAAGGCGGGAAGGCCGCGATCCCGGAGGAGGGCGCGGGCGTCGAGGGCGTCGCGGGCGTCGAAGGCGTCGAGGGCGTCGAGGGCTGAGGCGCAGGGCATTCGCGCTGCAACCCTTTTCCCCCTTACACGTGTCTATCCTTCCGATATAATTACGGACTGCTGCATCTTCCGCCATGGCCCTCGGCCGGCGGAAGGAACGGTAAGCCACGACGAATCGAGGGGTCAAAAGTGTCCGATCTTCCTGCGTTCAGCGTTCCGAGATTCCGCCTCGGTCTCGACCTGCTCATGGATGACTTCAGGGTGCCTTCGATGTACCGGCTCGACAACGCGGCCATCATCATGCCGCCTGTCACCAACGGCGATTCCACATCCCTCTTCCGCCTCTCGGTGGAGATGGACGAGGAGGTCGACCAGGAAAAGCTCCAGACCGCCCTCGACCGGACGGTGAAGCGCTTCCCCTACCTCGCCGTGCAGCTCAAACGCGGCTTCTTCTGGTACAAGCTCGAGCCGGCGGAAAAGCCCATCACGGTGGAAGAGGATCCGCAGAGTCCCTGCCTCGGCCTCGACCCCAACGTCCCGGGCACCTGCCTCATGCGCGTGCGCAGCAAGGGCCGGAGGATCGCCTGCGAGATGTCCCACCTCATGGCCGACGGCCGGGGCGGCATGCGCTTTACGAAGACCCTCGTGGCTGAAGTATAGCCGCCTCTGCGGCCATCCCGCCCTCGAGCGCCATCCCGACGTCTACGACCTCGAGCGCCATCCCGACCCCGAGGAATACGAGGACGCCTACGTCCGCTACTACACGCCTGGCTTGCCCCATCCCGTGATGGGCCGTCCGGCCTTCCGCGTGCCGGGCAGCTACCTGCCGCGGGGCGATTACCGCATCACCACGGGCCACATCCCCCTGGCCTCGGCCCTCCAGCTGGCGCGCTCCCGTGGCGTCACCCTCATGGAGCTCTCCGGTGCCGTCTACCTCGAGGCCCTGCAGTCCATCTGGTTCGACGCCGCGCCCGAGGACCGCATCTACGACCAGATCTCCGTGGAGATTCCCATCGACATGCGGCGCTTCTACTCCACGGCCACCAACCGGAATTTCACCCTCTTCTCGATCGTGGGCGAGGACATGCGGCTCGGCCGGCGGAGTTTCGACGAGATCCTCGAGCGCCTCAAGTACCAGTTCCGCCTCGAGAACGACGAGTCGACCATGGCCCGGCACATCACCAGGAACGTGCACGGCATGCTCCATCCCCTCGTGCGCGCCATCCCCCTGCCGCTCAAGGACCTCGGCGCGAAGATCCTCTTCTTCGTCCTCGGCGAGAAGTACGTCTCGGGCATCGTCACGAACCTCGGCGCCGTGGACCTGCCCAAGGGCGTGGCGGAACACGTTGTGCGCTTCGATCTCGTCCAGCCGCCCTCCCTCACGACCAAGGTGAACCTCGCGGTCCACAGCTATGGCGACGATTTCGTCGTGACGGTCTGCAGCCTCCTCGAGGGCACGGACATGGAGCGGCTCGTGTTCAAACGCTTCGAATCCCTCGGCCTCGAGGTCAGGACGGAGTGCAACCTCTAGCCCGCATTTCTCGCGACGTCAGGCGAGAATGATACAATTAGTGCCGATTGTGATACTCGGCCAAATCCCGCGGAATCGGGCTGATCGTACTGTAAACGCGGGCCATGGCGCCGGGAAGGCCCCGGGGGGCTTTTCCGGCGCCGACCTGAACCTCACAATTAAACGTAAAAACAGGAGACTTCCGGACGACGGCCCTGCGGGATGACGGAAGGCGGCGGGCGTCTGCGGCGTCCCTTCAGGAGCCGAGGCCCCTGTCGCCCTCGACCTTCATCCAGGTGAGCTCGTGGCGGTTGTGCCAGAGGTGGACGACGCGCGAGCCGGGGATGGCGCCGAGGAGGTCGGTGGTCGCGCGGTCGTAGGCCTCACCCTGCATCTTGATGGTGCAGACGAAATTCCGCGCCAGGCCCGACTCGAGCCATCGCTCGATCCATGCGCGGAGTGCCGGCGGGTAGCAGATCACGTCCGAGAAGAGCCAGTCCGCGGGGCCCAGGTCCTGGGGCTTCAGGGTGAAGGCGTCGTGGCGCAGCACCTCGACGTTCGGCAGGGCCGCGATCCGCGGCTCGAGGTCGGCGCGGTCGATGGCGGTGACCTTGGCGCCGAGGCCCGCGAGGGCCCAGGTCCAGCCTCCGGGCGAGGCGCCCGCATCGATGCAGCGCTCTCCCGGCCCCGGCATCCTCCCGGCGAGGACGAGGGCCTCCCAGAGCTTGCGGTAGGCCCTGCTCGGCGGGCCTTCCCTGTCCTCCTCGAACTCGAACTCGCCCCCCGGAAAGGGGCTCGTGCAGCGCGGCGAGGCGACCATGCGGCCCTCGTCGAGGAGGGTGAAGGCCCCCATGGGCACGTCGGGCACCTCGAAGGGGAAGCGCTTGGGCTTCAGGGGCAGGGGAGGGAGCTTCTCGGCGATCAGGGCGCAGCGGCGGTGGAGGCGGGTGGGGCAGGGCGCCCAGTTGCGCTGGATGCCGCGGAGGATGCGCGCCGCCTCTCCAACCGAGGAGAAGTCGATGATGAGGGGCTCGAGCCAGACATTGCGGACCCATCTGGCCTTGCGCCTCGGACCGAGTATGGTCACGAGCTCATCGTCGAGACGGTCCCGGTCGGGCAGCTCTTCGAGGAGGAGCGGCAACCAGCCTCGGGCCGCGTGGTAGATCGTTCCGCCAAGTTCGCGCATCGATGGCGAGTATGGAATGCAAGGAGAGAAGGGTCAAGCTGCGCGGCCTTCGGCCCGCGAGAGCGCGTGCTAGATTAATTTATGGCGGCGCGCTGCGCGGCCTTCGGCCCGCGAGAGCGCGTGCTAGATTAATTTATGGCGGCGCGCTGCGCGGCCTTCGGCCCGCGAGAGCGCGTGTCAGATTAATTTATGGCGGCGCGCTGCGCTGCCTTCGGTCCGCGAGAGCGCGTGTCAGATTAATTTATGGCGGCGCGCTTCGGCCAGGATCTCGCAGTTCCAGCGGTTGTTCTCGAGATACTCGTCCTTGAGGGTCGCTTCCTCCATGCGGGCGGTGCGGGTCTGGAGAGCCTTGAAGGATTTGCTGAGGACCGTGCCGGGGTCGAGGGGGCCGCCGCCTGCCGCCGCAAGGTCGAGGTAGCAATAGTAGTGATAGAGGTGGGCCTGAGGATGGAGGGCGGCCAGGCGCTCTTCGCGGGTCCTGAGCGCTATGTCGAGGACGATCTCGGGCCGAAGCTCGACAAGGCCCGAGGCAAAGGCCGCGAAAGCTCCTACCTGGTCGGAAAGGTAGCTTCTGGCTCCCGTGAAGCCCAACGACCTGCTTTCGAGCATCTCGAAGCCCGATGACCAGTCGACCGCGTCCGCCGAACGATAGGCTGGCGGCTTGAGGGTGTTGACGGCCCTGGCCGCTATCCTGGCAGCTGCTTCCCTGTCGCCTTCGAAGTAGGCGAGCTCGGCGAGGAACCAGAGGGATTCGGCATCATCGGGATGGCGTCCGAAGAGCTCACGGGCGCGACCGGAATTGCCTTCGTAGGCAGCAGCGCGGGCAGACCAGATTTCCGCACGTTCCGCCGCGGCGGGCTCGTCATAGACACGCGCCGCGGAGCGTACGCGGCCAAAGCAGTCAGCGGCTTCGTCGTAGCGTCCAAGCTCGAAGGCCACCCTGCCTGCGAGGAAGTCGCAGGCTGTCTCCCAATCGGCGCGGAAGGCGAGGCGGGCCCACTCCGCCGCCTTTTCGCCGCGCCGGGACGCACGGCGGAAATCGCCGAGAACTATGAGGGCCCCCGCTTCCGAGAAGGCCGAAAGCATGCATTCGAGGGGGTCATACGCCTCTTCCGCCAGTTCATAGGCATTGGAAAGGTATTCGGCGCCTTCCTGGACCTGGCTCTGCGCAAGGGCGCAGAGGCCGAGCAGCCGGTGCGCCCTCGCCTCTGACCTGCGCGCGCCGAGGCCATGGAAACCCATCAAGGCCGGTTTGGTCCTGGATGCCGCGCCGAGGGGATCGCCTCGCGCAAAATCGTCCATCGCCTTGGCGAGGGAACAGACTGCCGTCGTCAGGGGATCGCCCATCGCGTTGCTGTCAGGCGATGCCGTCGATTCAAGCATGGCGAGCGTCTGGGCCGCCTTCCGCTCATCGGCCGCTCCGTAGGCCTGGAGAAAGGGCGCGAAGGCCTCGAAAGACAGGTTCTCGGGCTTTGCCCCGCTCCGGGGCTTCCGCGTCGCGGCCGGCATCCCGGCGTCCGAGGGCCCGTAGAGGGCGTCTGCCGCAGCGCAGTCGAGGAAGAAGAGCCCCCTGCGATCTCGCACCGACGCCGCGTCTTCGATGTGGCGGAAGAAGGCCTCCGATGGCTGGAGGAGGCGTTGTTCCTGCCTGCCGAAAAGACGATCGCAGAAAGCCGCGGAGAGGGGGGCCGCGCTGTCGGGGGCCCTCCTCTCCGCGGCCTGTTCCGCTTCGACGCGTTCCAGGCGAGGCGTCTGTCCGCGCTCGGCCACGAGGAATCCAAGCCGCTCGAGCTGTCCGTAAAGGAGGGGCCGGAGGCCTTCCACGAAGCCGGTCGCGAGGAGGAAGTCGTCGAGGCCATCCGTATCCAGCACATCGGTCGCAAGCGAGAGGGCGATGAGGAGTTCGGAAAACTCCCGGGGCAGGGTCGAAAGTGCGGCCGAGGCCAGGGCCGAGGTGTCGAGACGGCCCTTAGGCAGGCAGCCGCGGATGCCCAGCCTGAGGGCGAGTCCGAGGCGGAAGGCATCCCCTTCGGCGATAGCCGCGAGATCGGGCGCCAGGTCCCTTTTACCCGCGAGCTCCGCCCCGCCCAGCGCAGCTTCCGCCATGGCCGATGGCGCGGGTGGCGGCGCGGCTACGAGGCGGATGGCGATATCGTCCCGCAGGCCATGGAGGGGGCCTTCGGCAGTGCCAAAGAAGACAAGGCCCTCGGAGCCGAGTCCCTCATCGAGGAGATCGCGGGCGAGTTCCAGACTCGGCTCCGGGAAGCGGTCCAGTCCGGCAAGCACCACGATGGGTGGGAGGCCGGCGAGGCGCTTGGCCCGGGCATAGAGCCGCATCCGCCCCGCGACATAGAGTCTGAATCGGGTCCGTATCGATTGAGTATAGTTCGTTCGATAGGGCGAATTTCTCAGGAAGTCGGCCACGGGCCCGAGGGCCGCAAGGGCTTTCCGGTCCGGAGTTGCCAGTATGGCCGGATCGGCCTGGGCGGCGGGGCTGGCGAGCGCCCTGAGGATGGGCCCGTAGGGAGAGGGCTCCTTCGGTCCCGCATGGATCCAGAGGAAGGAATCGGCCTTGTCCTGGTAGAGCGATGAGAAGGCGGCGTTGATAAAAGATTCGGGCGCGTTCCCGGGGCCGACCGCCAGGAGGAGGAGGGCCTGCGATTCGCCGATGATGTGACTGCCTGCCTCATCCACGAAACGGCCAAGGCTCGGGTCGGTCGGGCCGGGCGCGACGTAGCCCTCTGGCAAGGCTGGCTCCGCATAGGAGAACCCCACGACCCGTGCCGGCCTGGTCCCCTTCTCGAGCTCAAGGTAGGCGGATACCGAACCAGCTATCCCGTCCTCCACGAAGAGGCCGTCATCCTCGATCTCGTACCACCTGTATCTGAAGTCGTGGAAGACGGTCTCGGGCGAAGCCTCGGGCGCTATCCGGTCAAGAAGGATGGTCCAGCCATGGAGCCTCGGCGAAAGGGCGGATAACGCCTCACTCATGCCGCGGGTCGCTTCTGCCGCCCGAAGCATCGCGCAGCCGCTCTCCTCGTCAAAGAGGAGGAGGAAGGATTCCTCGGTCTGGGGCATCCTGGCCATGTAGCGTTCCGCGATGCGCGTTACCGCCTCGAGGAGTTCGGCGGCCAGGGCCCTGTCTGCCCTGCGGATCTGCGTATGGAAAGGTATCTTTATATAGAGGCCGATCATGGCTTTCCCCACCCTTGAATTGCCGTAGGCATCGGTCTAGTATTATGGCTACATTCCGATGACATCGTATATACTGTATCGAGCACAAAAGCTGACCTCATTACTCCTCACCTTCAGCCCGCAGGAAGAGTTCAGGGATATCGTCGATAATTTCGCGGAAATAGGCTATCCCTCCCTGCCCGTCAACCCTGAGCTCGTCTCTTTCGCCATCCTCGAGCTCGTCTCCAACTCCATACGCGCCCATCGCGAAAAGGGCGTGGCCGAGCCGGTCAAGGTCGACCTCAGGACGGATTCAGGTCGATTCCTGGCCACGGTACAGGATGCCGGCCGTGGTTTCGACCCCTCGCTCCTCCCCTATGACATCAATTCGCGGCCGGAAGAGGTCGACGTCATGAGCGACCAGTTCTCGACCTACAGGCAGCGCCATGAGGGCAGCCGCTTTGGCATGGGCATCTACGTGGCCAAGAAGACCTTCCGCGATTTCCATCTCGGTTTTGTCGATGCGTCGAGCCAGCCCTGTCCCTGGTTCTCGGGCAAGGTGAAGGGTACCGTCATCGAGCTCGGGCTTCCCCTTGTCCCGCGCCCCGAGGACGGAGATGGGGAGGCGATGGCGGAACTCGAGATGGTCGGGAACCTCGAGGAAGCCCGCCCATGACGAGCGACCGCCGTGATTCCTCGAGAGATCGCAGTTTCGCCCGCATCCTGATCAGCGTGGAGGGAAGGGTGGGCTATGTCGCCGACGTGAGCGACAGCGGTTTCAAGGGCCTTTTCCCGGAGCCTTTCAGCATAGAGCCCGGAAGGACATTTTCCGTCGGCGTTTCCTTCGCCGAACTCGGCCTCTCGGTCTTTGTGATCGAGGCTACGGCCCGATGGGTGCGGCTCTCGGGTGGTGCCCAGGAGGTGGGCTTCGAGCTACGGGAAATGGCGGCGGCCGCTTGCGACGAAGCGAAGTTCGCCATCATCCGGGACTATTACTCGAACAGCCGCACTCGTTCAACTTGACTCCTCCAATAGCGGATGCTAGACTGGCCGCGATCATGGCAGGCTAGCCGGACCCGTTTTCTCCTTGTCCTGGCGCTCCGGACGCTGCCGTCGCGAGAGGAGAGCGCATGTTCCTGGACAGCATTATGACGGCGCTGAACGGTCCTTCGCTCGCAAAATTCGCCGTAGCCGCCCTCTCGCTCGTCCTTTTCCTGTCCCTCCGCGGAAAGGACGCGGAAGGTCTGCTGTCGCGCCTGGCTTTCTTTTCCGCGATACTCCTGGCACGCGACCTTGCATTCGTACTCCTGCCTTCGGCCGATCTCTACCGGCTTTCCGATCTGGTCGTCTTTTGCCTCCTCGCCTGGCTTGTCACTGCGCCGCGCGGCGGATGGGCCCTCTGGGCCTCGATAGCGGCAAACGCGGCGGTCATGGCCCTCATGATCGTCAAGCTCGCCTTCGGAATAGCTCCCGGCCTGCCGACCGAGCTCGCACGCTACTTCGCCATGGCTCCCATCCTCCTGATCGTCGTACGCAACGTTTCCCGCGAGGGAGAGGCCGAGCCCGCCCGGAAGGCCATCTCCGGCATGGCCCTGCCCATCGCCATCGTCTCGTTCTGCTACCTCGTCGGCGGCTCCATACTCGGGACGGGCTCGTTCTGGTTCCATGCCTTCATCGTACCGGTCTTCTATGGTTTCATACTCTGGGTAGCCGTACGCTTCATGGGTATCGCCGAGAACCAGCTGGTCTCGGCCGTATCCTACTACGAGGAGTCGGTAGACAGCCTCTACGAGCTCCTCCTCCCCTCGGGCCAGGGCAGTTCCGGCGGCGTGGCCATGCAGGAATCCCTCGACAACATGGCCAGGGTCATCTCCGAGAGGACCGGCGCCGAGAGCGCGGCCATCCTCCTCATCGAGGAATTCGACGAGGCCATCACCGTCCGTTCCATCCATGGCCGCTTTGCCCCGCCCTTCAAGTTGCCCGATACCATCCCGCGCACCGAGGATCGCGTGAACTCCTTCCTCCGGCATGCGCGTTTCAGGCTCGGCGAAGGCCTCCTCGGGGAGGCCGCGAAGGCGGGCAACCCGCTTCTCGTCGCCGAGGCCGCCCTCGACAGCCGCGTCGCGCGCAACGGCGACGAGGATTGGCTGCAGATCTCATCCCTCATGGTCGTGCCCCTCGTCGTGCGCGACCGCATCATCGGCGTCATTGCCCTCGAACGTTCCGCAGGCGTGCCCTTCTCCGAGAGCGACTTCGACCGGGCCAAGCTCCTGTCGAATTTCGGCTCGATCGCCATCGCCAACTCCTTCTCCTTCCTGGAGGCGGCGGAGCGGAGCGATATCGAGCGCGAGGCGGCCATAGCAGAGGGCATCCAGAAGACCATCGTGCCCGCGAAGATCCAGCCCCTCGGCTCCTACAGCATCGGGGCGCTCACGGTGCCCGCCCGCGGCGTGTGCTCGGATTATTACGACGTCATCCGCCTCAGGCAGGACAAGGCCGTCCTCGCGGTCGGCGACGTGGCGGGCAAGGGCGTGGCCGCCGGCCTCGTCATGGTGATGGTGAGCTCCATCCTCAGGCTCATCACGAACTCCACGAAAGACATGGCTACGTTGATGGCCTGGGTCAACCGCGGCATAGCCGGCCAGGTAGACCTCGACCACTTCGCCACCCTCGGCCTCGTGTGCGTCGATGCCGCCTCGGGCGTCCTCGAGTTCTCCAATGCCGCACACCAGCCCCTCCTCATCTACCGCGTCGATTCGGATGCCGTGGAAACGGTTGACATCAAGAGCATACCGATCGGCGTCGAGCGGACGACGGCCTACCAGGACAAGAAGGTCAGGCTTGCCCCTGGGGATGTCCTCGTCATGCACACCGACGGTCTTGTCGAGGCGATGAACGACCAGGGCAAGCAGTTCGGCCGCAAGAACCTCGCCCAGTCGGTGCATCGCCATCACGGTCTCGTGGCGAAGGAGATGGCCGAGGCCATCCTCGCCGACGTCCAGGAATTTTCGGGTCGCACGCGACAGCACGACGACCAGACCATACTCGTCATGAAATCGAAGCCCTGAGCCAGAAGGAGCATGGAAGACCATGGAACTGAAGATACGCAAGAGCGGCGAGAACTACATCATCGACGTGAACGGCGAGATGGACCTCTACAACTCCTACAAGCTCAAGGAGCTCGTGATGAAGATGCTCGAGAAGAAGGTCGAGCGCTTCATCATCAACCTCGAGAACGTGGACTACATCGATTCGAGCGGCATCGGCGCCCTCATCTACATCTGTTCGACGATCAAGAAGATGAACCTCCGGCTCATCATCACGAACATCCACGGCTCGGTGAAGAAGGTCATCGAGCTCACCAAGCTCATGGGTTACTTCCCGATCACGCAGACGATCGAGGAAGCGCTGCAGAAGATGGAGGCCTAGATGAGCACCCTGCGCAAGGAAGAGGCTGTCAAGCAGATCAAGGTCGACGAGAACTCGCCGCTCTTCGACCGTACGGGCCTCCTCCACAAGGAGTTCCCCTCCGATTTTAGGCAGATACGCTACTTCACCCTCCTCATAGTCCAGACCGCGCCGCCGGACATCAAGGAGATCAACCTCCTCGAACAGCAGATCAGCGAGATCATCAAGAATGCGGTGAAGCACGGGAACCGGTGCGACATGGAGAAGAAGGTCAGGGTCTGGTACTCCTTCAGTCCCGAGCATGCCCACATCATCGTCGAGGACGAGGGCGAGGGCTTTAAAGACCTCGAGAAGTGGAACGAGTTCAACCGCAAGCGCCAGACCCTTCTCGAGGGAGACGATTTCACGGCCCTCGCGGACTATGTCTCCTTCCGGGGCGCGGCGGCCGACGACAACGACGGCGGCAATGCCCTCTTCGCGGCCCTCGAGTACTGGAATGGCGGCTTCGTCTTCAACCAGAAGCGCAATGCGGTGGCCATGCTCAAGCATTTCCCCAGGCGCCACCTCGGCGTGGCCAAGGAGAGCGAGAACTAGAAGCAGGTACTGAAAACGCCGCGGGCTTCGCGGCGTCCGGTCCCGTTTGTGGCAAGGGCGGACAACGCGTCATGCGTTGACCGCCCTTGTTTTTTCCGGCAGGTCGGCCGGCAGCGCCGCCCTGCGCCCGGCCCGTGGTCGCCGCGGGCCGCGTCTGCGCCATCCTTACTCGAAACGAAGGAGTGAGGGCCCCTTGATGCCGAGGCCCTCGAGGCCGGCCGCGTCGCTGTCCGTAAAAGGCCGGCCGTACAAGGTCTCGAAGAGGAAGCGGAAATCCTCGGGCTCTATGCCCTGGTATTCGACGCCGTAGTAGACGAGCTCGGCGTCTCGGTAGTTTCGCTTGAGCAGGGCGGGCGTACGGACGCTGCGGCCGCCCACCTTGATGGTGAGCTCGATGGTGCTGCCCGGCAGGAGGGCTTTGGCGAGCTCCCGCGAGGGGTTCACGAAGAGCACGCCGCCCGCGCTCACGTCGATGATGTCCGCGGGGAAGCCCTGGCTCTTCTTGGGCGCCGTCTTGAAGTAGCCGTTGATCTTGAGCGAATAGGCGAGGACCTTGGCGAACTGGTGGAAGGTCTCGAGGACCGACAGGTCGAAGGGCGGCTTGCCCGGCTGCTTGTTCACCACGCTCACGTAGCCGATGACGTATTCCTGGAAGATGATCGGCACGAGGAGCTCCGAGAGGACGCCAGAGCTCTTCTTGTTCCGCTCGAAACGCACGACCTCGTCCTCGACGAGCTCATCGGGGACCCCCTGCTCGCGGAGCCAGTCGGCGAAAGCTGCCCTCGTGATGATCCGCGGCTGGATGTAGGGATCCACCGTGGGCAGGCCGGCTATCGCGGTGGGCAGGTAGAAGATGCGGCCCGTCCTGACCATGATCCGCTCGTCCTGGGCCTCGGGCTTCCTTTCCTTGAACATGACGATGGCCCGGTCGCTCGCGTATTCCTCGGCCCTGGAGTTGAATTCGCGGATGAGGAGCCTGATGTCCGCAGGATCGAAGCCGGGCGCCGGCGCCGGCTCCATGACGGGGTCGAATTCGCCCGTCGTCGGAAAGGAGAGCGCATAGCGGTCGCCCATGAAGGAGAAGGATACGTCGAAGTCGGTCGGGGGCTTGCGCCTCGAGTAGCGCCGCCCGAGGTTCTTGTAGACTTCGTCGGGCATCTCGATGGCGATGCTCGCGTCCTTGACCTCGATGATCCGCGACCTGAAGGCTATTCCCTGTTCGCGATAGGCGAAACGGAATTCGTAGGTTTCCCAGCGCCTGAGGAGGCGGAGGGGCATGGCATGCGAAAGGACGACGCGTTCCTTCTCGATCGACTGTATATGGACCGGCCACTCGCCGTTGCCCGCAAGGAGGAGGAGGGGAATCCCCTCGTCGCGCGCAGAGCCGAGGATGAACTCCTTTTCGATCCGCTTGATGCTTGTCGCCATGAAAGGGCTCCTGGCATGGTTCCGGTCCGGCTTGCCAGCCGACAACCCGCCCGTCCGGCGCGATCCTGTGGCTTCCCGTCTCAGGACGGGGTGTCGGAGAAGGTCACGCTCTCAATATACCATATCCCCTTTATCCTCCGAAGACCGATTTCCCCCGTCACCCGATCCATTTCTCCGCCGTTTTTCGGGGCTACGGTTGTGTCAGCCAACGCGGGCGCGCCAGTCTCCGCCTGTGCGACGGCGGGGTAGACAAGGCAGACCCGGGCTGTCGTGGAGTCCTCTTCATCCTCCCCCGCGACCTGGAAGGCGCCTATCCTGTAGGACAGGGGCCGGGGGCCGGCGAGGATCTCCCGAGTCAGCATGGAGACGATCGGCAACCTGCCCGGAGCCACAAGATCTTCCGGAAGGTGTCCCGCAACGAGGCCGTCAAGGAAGCCCGCGGCCGCCTTGATGGCTCCCTGTTCCGTCTCCTTGCCGCTGCGCCAGTCCTGGAGGGGGCCGATGAGGCTGTCCTCGGGAAGGAGGGGGCCGAGCGGTGCCGCGAGGCCGAAACCGCGTTCCGCAAGGATGGCGGGGGGGAGGGCCGGCTCCTGGGGAAATGGCTCGGCAGGCAAGGCCGCCTGGGGCGCTCCCGCAGCAGAATCCGCCTGGGTAGCGGTATCCGTCCGGGCCTGTCGCCCGTCCTCGGGAGCGGAACCTGCCGCTGCAACAGGCTGCATCTGGAGGACAGGAGGCGAGGCTTGCGTAGCGGCCATCGCGCTTGTACCGCCTGGCGCAGCCGCGCCATTCGCGGCCTTCTGGCCGGCTGCAGCCTGGCCCTGAGTCGTCCCTTCCCGCGGCTTCGTGCCCTTGCCCGAGCAGGAACTCGCCTGGGCGGCCAGAAGGCAGGCTATGATGATGAGGGGCAGGGCTGCCATCTTCATTATGTTGCTTCTTTCCCGATCCATACCGTATAAATGTTTACTGCATTCGGTCCCGAGGGTCAAACCTGCTGCGGATGACCCGGATTGTCCCGTCGCCATCCTTTGCGGTTTTCGGGTGAAGGGTTACACTATATACGTAAGGACGAACGAGGAGGTTTCATGGAGATCCGCAATCTCATGGAGGATGCCGTACTGGCCGCGGTGGGCGAACTCTTCTCCCTTGAGGGAAAAGACCACCGCCTCGGCTACTGCACCTGCGGCCAGTGCCGCCTCGACGTTGCATGCTATGTCCTCAACCGCATCAAGCCGGAATATATAGTCTCCAGCCGCGGAATGGCCTACAGCGAGCGCGACTTCCAGGCCAAGCTCCAGAGACAGGCGGATATCATAAGCCTCGCCAAGGAGGGCTGGGCTCTGGTTACCCATCGACCCCGCGCCACCTCCGACCATGCAGGCTCGTCCATCGCCCGCAACATGCCCGAAGGTCCCGCCTTCAACCTCCCCGCCGTCATGGGAAGGGTCTTCAATGGCCTCAATTTCGAGCCCCTGTCCGATGGCGTCGTGAAGCTCATCGTCAACCGGAAACTCGCCCCCATGGTCGACCAGAACTGGCAGAACCCCTTCGTCCTCGCCCAGGCCACGGCAGGAACCTATATCTTCTGGCCGCGGCCGGAAGATGCCTCCGTCGCGGGCGAGGAACGTTCCTTCTCCTGCGAGCTCCGCGTCGAGGTTGAGGGCTTCGAGCCTGCCGTACACTACTTCGATTTCGACCTGGCCGCGGACAAGGCCGCCAAGGAGGATTTCTCCCTCCTCAGGGTCCACAAGATCCCTGACCTCTATCTCTTCAAGGCAGGAACGGACTAGCAAAAGCGGTACTGCCCGAAAAGGGCCTCGCTCGAGAAGAGAAGGTCACACGGAGACGCAGAGACACAGAGACGGAGAGTAAGAAAGGGCAGAGGGAAAAAACAGGGGAAAATGAGGAGGATTCCTTCTTCATTCTCTCCCCATCCTCCCACTTCCCCTGTGTCTCTGTGCCTCTGTGTGCCAATATCTCCTGTCCTTCTCCCTACCGTACGTATGAGCGTAGCTCGGTGGCCGGCACGAGCTCCAGATAATGAAGCATGACATCCTCGCCCCGGGCTTCCTGATGCCGGATCTTGACGACCCGGTACGCGATCATGCGTTCCGTAGGCAAGGGCAGGGCGAGGGGCCTTCCATTCAGGTCGACAAGCTCGTCAATCCGCAGGGCTGACTGTATCTCCTGCCTGTCCCCATCTGGAAATACGACATAGAACTCAGGATAGGTCATGGCTGAAGGATAGCCGAGGCCCCGTTCCGCCGCACCTATACAGATGTCTAGTTCTGCGCATAAAAATATTGATTCTGTCGCTTAATTCCCGACGAGCTTTCGTTGACAGTATTTATACCCGGGGTAGTATAAGAAGCAGTGGGAAAAAGTGGGAAAAAGTAGGAAGAAGTAGGAAAGAGTGGAATGAACCTGCTGACCGGGGACTTCAGGAACAGCGTAGACGAGAAGGGGCGACTCTCCCTTCCCGCCAAGCTCCGCGAGGGGCTGGTCGGTACGCAGTTCGTCCTCACGCAGGGAGTCGACAAGTGCCTCTGGCTCTTTCCGCCCGCCGAATGGGAGATACTTTCCCAGAAGCTCATGGACTCCACGAACCTCTTCCAGACCAGGGCCCGCCTCGTCCAGCGCAGGATCATCGCCCCCGCCCAGGAAGTCGAGGTGGACAAGCTCGGCCGCATCTCCGTCCCCCAGAGCCTCAGGGAGTGGGCCGGCCTTACCAAGGAATGCGTGATCCTCGGGATCACCAAATACATCGAGATCTGGGATGCCGAGGAATACCGGAAGTACCTCGACGCCAGCGAAGCCGACTTCCGCAATGCCGCCGAAGAGCTCGGCGGGCTCATATAGGAGGACGAAAGAATGGCCATAGTCCATGTTCCCGTCCTCCTCGACGAGGTCTTTTCCCTCCTCGTCCCGTCCCGCCCCGATGCCTTCATGGTCGACTGCACCCTGGGCGAGGGCGGCCATGCCGAGGCCTTCCTGAAACGTTATCCTGACCTCCTCTATGCAGGCTTCGATGTCGATCCGGTCATCCAGGAAGAAGCCAAGGCGAGGCTCGCGCCCTTCGCTCCCCGTGTGAGCTACAGGATCGGCTATTTCGACGAGCTCCTGGCCTCCTGGGACGGGCTCGGCCTGCCTGATGGCGCCACGGCTGCGGAGGGCGCATCCGGCGCCGGCGCGGCTCCTTCCCGCCAGCCCGACCTCGTCCTCTTTGACCTCGGCATCTCCATGCATCACTACCTCGAGTCCGGCCGCGGCTTCGGTTTCGGCAAGGACGAAGCCCTCGATATGCGCCTTAATCCGGAAGCCCCCCTCTCCGCCGCGGACATCGTCAACCGCGAACGCGAAGAGGAGCTGGCCCGCATCATCTTCGAGTACGGCGAGGAGCGGCTTTCGCGCCGTATAGCGCGCGCCATCGTCGAGTCGCGCTCGAAGTCGCGCATCGTCACGACCGCCGACCTCGCCTCCATCGTCGAATCGGCCGTCCCGGCCCAGTACCGGCACGGACGCATCCATCCTGCCACGAGGACCTTCCAGGCCCTGCGCATCGCCGTGAACGACGAACTTGGCCGGGCCGAGCGTGGCATCCGCGCCGCAGCCTCCATCCTGGCGCCCGGCGGCGTCCTCGGCGTGATCAGCTTCCATTCCCTCGAAGACCGCATCGCCAAGACCCTCTTCCGGGAATTCGCAGGCCGCTCTACTCCGGCCCCGGATGCGCCGATAGAGAAGATACGGGTCCCCGCGGAGTTCGAGCTCCTGTGCAAGAAGCCTCTCGAGGCCCGTCCCGAGGAAGCGGCAAGCAACCCCGCCTCCCGGAGCGCCAAGCTGCGCGCCGTGCGGAAGCTCGCCACGGCCGTCGAAAGGGAACGTGCATGAAGCCCAGGCTCCGTTTCGCCCTCGCGGCGACCCTTCCTCTCCTCCTTCTCCTCGCCACCGTCTGGCAGACCAGCCGTTACCAGGCCTTGGCCGCGGACACGCGCCGCATCGAGGCGGCCCAGGAGGAATGGGTGGACCAGAACACGAAGCTCGTGGGTTCCATCGCGGTGCTCTCGAGCCGCGAGCGCATCGCAGCCATTGCGGAAAAGCTGGGCCTCCAGAAGGCCACGCCCCAGCGCCGCATCCACGTCGTCCCGTCGCGCGCGGGCAGGGGAGGCTCCGATGGCTGAGCTCCGTCTCTCCGTCGCCCAGTCCCTCGCCGCGCTGCGGGACGCAGGCATAGCCGCGCGCCTCGAGGGCGACGCGGCCGTCTCGTATTCCGGGGCCGCCACCGACTCGCGAAAGGTCGCTCCCGGAGATCTCTTCGTCGCCCTTCCCGGCGACCGCGTAGATGGCCATGACTACCTTCCCCAGGCCTTGAGGGCCGGGGCTTCCTGCCTTCTCGTGGCCGAGGCCGCCTGGGCGGCCCGTCGCGAGCAGGTCCTGCCTGCGCTCGCGCCCGCCGGAGCCGCTGGCACCTCTGGTGCCGCTGGGACCTCTGGTGCCGCAGTTATCGTCGTACCCGAGACCCTGCCTGCCTTCCAGACCCTGGCCACCCTGCGCCGCCGCATGGTGCCTTCCATGAAGCGCATCGGCATCACGGGTTCGAGCGGCAAGACGACGACCAAGGAGATAGCCGCCTCCATCCTGTCCCAGGGCAGGAGGGTGGCCATAAATCCCGGCAACCTCAATTCGGACATCGGCCTGTCGCAGAGCATGTTCGGCATTCCCGCGGATGCGGAGATCGGCGTGTTCGAGATGGGCATGAACAGGGCTGGCGAGATGGGCGAACTCGCCGGCATCTACGAGCCCGACATAGCGCTCATAACCAACGTCGGGACTGCCCACATCGGCATTCTCGGATCGCGTGACGCGATCGCTTTAGAAAAAAAAGCCGTTTTCTCGCGTTTCAACGGCAGCCAGCTCGGCTTCGTGAACGAGGCCGACGACTACAATGCCTTCCTCAGGGAGGGCGTCCGTGGCGAGGTCAGGGACTTCGGGCCGCGATCGACCAAGGGATTCAGGGGGAGCGAGGACCTGGGGCTGGACGGCTTCGCCGTCGACTGGGAGGGGCTCCGTGTCCGTTTCCCCCTTGTGGGCAAGCAC
>Ga0209098_1001137_pt1 | contig 26298 bp, 17 predicted proteins | sample AD_JPNHW1_MetaG_FD_184429 | JGI IMG/M metagenome (GOLD analysis project Ga0209098, IMG submission 184429) | Active sludge microbial communities of municipal wastewater-treating anaerobic digesters from Japan - AD_JPNHW1_MetaG (SPAdes) (version 2) | ecosystem: Engineered > Bioreactor > Anaerobic...
GAGCTCGGCGGTGCGGTCGCGTACCCGCTGCTCGAGCTCGGCGTTCAACCGGCGGATGGCCTCGGCATCCTCCTGCTGTTTGGTGACATCGGCGATGGCTCCGAGGATGCGGTGTGGGCGGCCGGCGGAGTCGTCGATGCGGACGGAGCTGGCCATGAGGTGGACCCAGGTGGCGTCGGCACGTCGGAACCGGTAGATGGCGCGTTGGAAACGGTTGCCATGAACGATATCCGCCCAGCCCGCGGCGATGGAGGGGCGGTCGTCGGGGTGCACTTGCTCGAACCACCATTCGGTGCTGTGGCTGGCGAGGAATTCCGGGGAGTAGCCGAGCATGGTTTCCGTGGCGCCGGCCCAGCTGCCCCGGCCTGTTGCGATGTCGAAGTCGTAGACGAGCTGGCCCGTGTGTTCGATGGCGAGGCGGAAGCGTTCCTCGCTACGCTGGAGCGCCTCCTCGCGGTTTTTCCGTTCCGAGATGTCGCGGATGAAGACGAAGAAGCGTGGCCCGGTGCCGGGGAGGTGGTTGATGCTGATCTCCACGTCGACGATAGAGGTGTCCTTGCGGCGCAGTCGTGTCTCGAAGCGGTCGAGCCCGGTGCAGGCGATATGTTCGAGATGGGAGGCGACGGCGGCCGGGCCTTCGTTGAGCTCGAGATCGGGGATGGATCGGGCGAGGAGTTCTTCGCGGGAGAATCCGAGCATGTGGCAGATCGATTCGTTGACGGATTGGATGCGGCCGTGGCGGTCGATGGTCCAGAAGCCGTCGATGGCGGTCTGGATAATGGTGCGGTAGCTCTCCTCCGCCTTTTTGCGCTCGGTGATATCGAGAAGAGTGGCGGCGACCCCCTTGTCGGGTTTATCGGGGTCGAGCAGGTTGATGCTGATCAGGACATCGATGGGATCGCCGTCCTTGCGGAGCATGCGGGCTTCGGTGCTGCCGCGGCCTTCGTGGGACAAACCTCCGTAGAGTTCGGCTCCGACCCGTTCGAAGGTGGCCTCGTCGGCGTAGAGCATGCGCGACGATTGCCCGAGCAGCTCCGCTTCCGAGTAGCCTGTGATCTGGCACATCATGGGGTTCACGCGGAGGAAGACCCGGTCGATCATGACGACGATCGGCGTGGGGCTGGCCTCGAAGAGGCTGCGGAACGCGATTTCGCTTTCGCGGAGGGCGGTCTCGGTGCGCTTGCGCTCGGTGATGTCGAGCAGGGCCCAGATGGAGCCGGCCTGGAGGTTGTTCGGATCGATGGCCTTCCCGGTGATCTCGCACCAGATGATCGTGCCGTCGCGGCGTCGCATCCGCGCCTCGGTCGAGTAGATGCGACCGGCGGCGAGCGCGGCATAGCCCTCCGCGCCGACACGCCGGTAGTCGGCGGGATCGGCATAGTTGACTGCAGTACCGGCCTCCTTGAGCTCCTCGAGACTGTACCCGAGCATTTGGGATAGCGCGCGGTTGATCCACTCGTGTCTCCTGTTCTTCAACAGGCCGATGCCGGTGGTGATGGTGTCGAGGATGACCTGTTGCTCGGCGGCGAGCTGGTGGAAGCGCTCCTCGGTGCGTTTGCGTTCGGTGATATCCAGCCCGATGAACGTCACTCCCTGCGCGAAATCGTCGGGAACGAGCGGCGCGCCGCTGAGCAAGATGTCCAGCATGGCGCCGTCCTTCCGGCGCCAGCGGGTTTCCGTGACGATCATGGATTTCTCGGCGAGCTGGCTGTACATCGCGCTAGCGGTGGCGAAATCCTCGTCGGTCGCGTAGAGGATGCGGGTGGATCTCCCGATGAGCTCCTCTCGGCTGTAGCCGAGGAGTCGGCATGTTGTGTCGTTGACCTCCTGGAAAACGCGGTTGGCCACGACGCCGATGGTGGTCGGTGCCGCGCGGAAGATGCTCTGGAGCCGTGCCTCGCGGTCGCGAAGGGCGGTCTCCGCCTGGACGCGGGAAGTGACATCGCGGAACAGCCACATGCGCTCGTTTTCCGCGCCGGGCGTGGCAATCGGGGCGGAGAACCGCTCGATGATGCGACCGTCCTTGAAGTGGAGGGTATCGTGTGTCTTGGCGTTGGTGCCGCGGATGGTTTCGACGCTGGCGGAGAAACTGGCTGGGTCGACGAGCTGCAGGGCGGCATGCGCCAGCAATGTGCTGTCGTTCTTGCTGAGGGCCAGGGCTGGGGGGATGGACCAGATCTCGAGAAAACGGGCGTTGTGATGGGAGATGCGGCCGGCGGCGGAGACGACGAGCACACCATCCTCGATCGAGTCCAGTGTCGCGCGCAGGAGCGCCTCGCTGCGGAGCAGGGCCTGGGCGGTCTCGTGCCCGGGATCGGGCGACGTGGAGTTCGATGGAACCTGTGCGTTCACGAGGAGGCCGGTTTGAGGGAGAAGAAGAAGGTGGCGCCGTTGTCGGGGGCGCCTTCGGCCCAGGTGTGGCCGCCATGGCGCTCGACGATGCGGCGGACGTTGGCCAATCCGATGCCAGTGCCCTCGAAGTCGCGGGGGTTGTGGAGGCGCTGGAAGACACCAAAGAGCTTGGCGGAGTACTTTGGGTCGAAGCCTGCGCCGTTGTCGCGAACAAAGAAGGTGATGAGCTCTGGGTCCTGGGCGGAGGGCTGAGTGCCGATCTCGATGATGGCTGGGGAGCGTTTGCGGGTGAACTTGATGGCGTTTGCCAGGAGGTTGGCGACGACCTGGCGCAGGAGTGTGCGATCGCCGAGGACGGGGGGAAGCGGCTGGAGACGCCATTCGATGAGGCGGCCGGCGAGGTCGGACTGGAGCTCGGCCTGAACCTCTGCGATGAGGGTGGCGAGCTGGACCGGAGCGAAGTGGAGCTCGGCTCTGCCGATGCGGGAGAAGGTGAGAAGGTCGTCGATGAGGGCGGCCATGCGGACGGCCTCGGTGCCGACGATGCCGAAGTAGCGGTCGGCCTCGGAGTCGAGCTGGCCGGCGGTGCGCTTGCGCAGCAGCTCGATGAAGCCGGCGATGTTGCGCAGCGGGGAGCGGAGGTCGTGGGAGACGGAGTAGGAGAAGGACTCGAGCTCCTGGTTGGCTGCGAGCAGGTTGGAGTTGGCTTCCTGGAGACGGGCGGCGGCGTGGGCTAGGTCGTCCTGGCTGGCGCGCAGGTCGGCGTTGAGGTGCTCGAGCTCGGCGGTGCGCTGGGCGAGTTCGGCGGTGCGGTCGCGCACGCGCTGCTCGAGCTCGGCGTTGAGGCGGCGGATCGAGTCCTCGGCAGCTTTGCGCTCAGTGAGATCCACGACGGTGGCGGCGATGCCCTTGGCGGCATCGCTGGGATCGAGCGGGCTGACGCCTATCATCACATTGACGAGTCTCCCATTTTTGCGCTGCAGTCGCGTCTCGATCATTGCGTAGCCTGCCAGGGCCATCTTGCCGTAAAGGGTCTGGCCGACGGAGGCGAAGGATGCCTCGTCGGGATAGAGGATGCGGGTGGATTGGCCGATCAGCTCTTCGGCGGAGTAGCCGGTGAGCTTGGTCATGAGGATGTTGGCCTTACGGATTCGCCGATCCACCAAGACGCAGGTAGCGGCGGGACTGGCCTCGAAGAGGCTGCGGAATGCGGTTTCGCTTTCCTTCAACGAGGCTTCAGCCTGCCTGCGTTCGCTGATGTCGTGGAGCGCCCAGATCGAACCAACCGCGAGATCGCGTGGATCGATGGCGTGCCCGGCAATCTGGCACCAGATGATGGTCCCGTCGCGTCGCTTCATCGGCGCTTCTGTTGTGTAGGTCCTGCCTGTGGCGAGCTGGGCGTATCCTTCATCGCCGACACGGCGGTAGTCTTCGGCATTCGCGTAGAATAGGGAGGCCTCCATTCCTTTCACCGTGTCCGCGTCGTAACCGAACATCCGGGCGAAGGCCGGATTCACCCACTGATGCCTCCGGTTCTTGAGGTAGGCGATCCCCGTCGAGATGGTGTCGAGGACGATGCGCTGCACCTCGGCGAGTTCGCGGAGCTTCTCCTTGGTCTGCTGGCGCTCGGTGATGTCGCGGGAGACGCCGATGATGCCGATCACAGTGCCCCGATCGTCGCGCCACGGTGCTTTGGTGATGTGGTAGGTGCGGGTGATGCCTGCGGCTGTGGCGCTTTCCTCGGAGGTGAGCACCTGGCCGGTCTCCATCACCTGGCGATCCGACCGCATGATCGCGCTGGCGGAATCTGGTGCGAAGAAGGTGGTGTCGTCCTTGCCGAGGACGGCTTCTGGCGTCTGGCCCAACAGATGGGCGCCGGCCGGGTTGATCATCCGGTAGCGGCCATTCCGATCTTTGATGAAGATGGCGTCGGTTGTCCCTTCGGTGATCGCTTTGAGGAGGGAGTACTGCTCCCGGAGTTGCGCCTCGGTGTGGGTGCGGGATGCGAGTTCGGCGCGGAGTTCGGCCGTGCGCCGTGCGACCACGCGTCGCAGAATCAGCGACCAGATCGTGGCGGCGATGGCCAGCGCCGCCAGTGGCCCCAGTATCCATACTGCGTAGTGCAGGACATCGCCGAATGTGGTGGGACGGCGCAGCAACTCGCCGAACCACTTCTCATGGAGCCGATCGTAGCGGCCGGACGCCCGCAGGGCCGCCAACCCCTGGTTGAGCCGCGCAAGCAACCGGGTTTGCTCCGGGGCGACGACGAAGCAGTACTCCACCGGCAGGATCGGCACGCCCGAAGCGACAAGATTGGTGAGCTTGTCTTTGCGGATGGAATGGCGTCCGCCCATCTGCTCGACGATGGCGCAGTCGTACCTGCCAGCCGCCACCCAGCGCAGGGCCTCCGGATCGGAGGCGGCGGGCACCAGCGTGGCGCCGGTGTCGAGCCGGAGCAGTTGCTCCTGCACGAAGGCGGCATCCTGAACGACGACGGTGCGCCCGCGCAGATCCGCCAACGAGTTGATCGGCGGAGCATCGCGGCGTGCGACAATCTCGAAGTAGACCACGGCGAACGGATCGGAGAACTCGAGCGCGACCGTACGTGCCGGCGTGCGGTACATCGCGGCGGCATCGATGGTGCGCTCGGTCTCGACGGCGCGGCGGATATGCGCCCAATCGTCCGTGCGGACATCCACCGAGTCCCCCAGTTCCTCGGCGACAGCCCGGATCAGTTCGATGTTAAACCCAGCAGGCTGGCCACCTGAGTCTGCGTACTCGAACGGAGGATATTCGCGATCGGCTCCGAAGACGATTCCGCGAGGCGATTCCGGTGCGGCGCCATGGCCGCTGCTGGTGCCCGCCGCGCCGGCCTGCGTCGCCCAGGCGGCCAGCAGCAGGGCTGCGGTGAGCACGCGCCGGCAGCTTGGGGCGAACGGACGGTGGAACTGGTGCGCGTGGGGCATGGTAGGGATACGAAAGATAGGAGCCTACTGGGCGTCTGCGAACGAGGCCGGTTTGAGGGAGAAGAAGAAGGTGGCGCCGTTGTCGGGGGCGCCTTCGGCCCAGGTGTGGCCGCCGTGGCGCTCGACGATGCGTCTGACGTTGGCCAGGCCGATGCCAGTGCCTTCGAAGTCGCGGGGGTTGTGGAGGCGCTGGAAGACGCCGAAGAGCTTGGCGGAGTACTTTGGGTCGAAGCCTGCGCCGTTGTCGCGAACAAAGAAGGTGATGAGTTCGGGGTCCTGGGATGAGGGTTGAGTGCTGATCTCGATGATGGCCGGGGAGCGTTTGCGGGTGAACTTGACGGCGTTGGCCAGGAGGTTGGCGACGACCTGGCGCAGGAGGGTGCGGTCGCCGAGGACGGGGGGGAGCGGCTGGAGGCGCCATTCGATGAGGCGGCCGGCGAGGTCGGACTGGAGCTCGGCCTGGACCTCTGCGACGAGGGTGGCGAGCTGGACTGGAGCGAAGTGGAGCTCGGCCCTGCCGATGCGGGAGAAGGTGAGGAGGTCGTCGATGAGGGCGGCCATGCGGACGGCCTCGGTGCCGACGATGCCGAAGTAGCGGTCGGCCTCGGAGTCGAGCTGGCCGGCAGTGCGCTTGCGCAGCAGCTCGATGAAGCCGGCGATGTTGCGCAGCGGGGAGCGGAGGTCGTGGGAGACGGAGTAGGAGAAGGACTCGAGCTCCTGGTTGGCGGCGAGCAGGTTGGAGTTGGCTTCCTGGAGACGGGCGGCGGCGTGGGCGAGGTCGTCCTGGCTGGCGCGCAGGTCGGCGTTGAGGTGCTCGAGCTCGGCGGTGCGGTCGCGCACCCGCTGCTCCAGCTCTGCGTTCAGCCGCCGGACCTCATCCTCGGCGCGCCTGCGTTCGGTGATATCCTGAAGTGTGCCGGCGAGGTTCGTGGGTTTGCCGGAGCTGTCGCGTATGACCCGGATGTTGGCCTCGATATAGCGAATCCTGCCGGAAACGGTGCGGGTGCGGTATTCGGTGGTCATCGCATTGCCGGTGGCGACGACGTCGTTATGCGCCTCCAGGAGCCGTTCCCGATCGTCGGGATGGATCATGGCCATGAACGCATCGTACGGGGGCGGCGGGCGGGTCGGTTCGAGACCGAAGATCCGGAACATCTGTTCGGACCAGAAGCCGCTGCCGGTCGCGAGATCGAGGTCCCAGTTGCCGATGTGGGCTTGGGCCTGGGCGGCTTCAAGCCGGGATTGGCTCAGGCGGAGCGCCTCTTCGGTGGCTTTGCGTTCGGTGATGTCGGTGAAGGCGATGAGGAGCAGCCCCTCGAACTGCTGGCAGCGGAACTCGATGAGGCGCCGTCGCCCGTCGCGGCAGGTGACCTCGGCCTCCATGGGCTGCATCTCGCCGCCGCGGGCGGAGGCTTCGGCCAGACGGCCGTCCCAGACGCGCTTGTTGTGTTCGCGAGTGAACGGGTCGGGGTATGCGAGGCTGTACCAGTTTTCTACAGACGGAATGTCGGCGGTCGTATAGCCGAACCATTCGGTGAACTTGCGGTTGAGATAGAGGACGCCGCCGGTCTGGTCCGAGAGTGCGAGCGCGATAGGCGATGCCTCGAAGGAGCGGTGCATCCGTTCCTCGCTGGCGCGGACGGCGGCCTCGGCGGCCTTGCGCTCGGTGAGGTCGGTGCCGATGGCGCAGAGCCCGAGGTAGCGGCCGTCGGCTGCGCGAAGGGTCGAGAGGACCACGAAGACGGGTACGCGGGTCCCATCCTTGCGCAGGTGAACCCACTCCAGCGCGGAGGGGGCTTCGCGGGCCAGTTCGACAAAGAAGCCGAAGCCGGGCGCAACGTCGCGGCCGAGGTGGCGGCCGAGTTCCCCGGCGCGGCGGGCCACTTCGGCGGGATCGAGGTAGAGCATCGAGGTCTCCCGGCCGACGATCTCGTCGCGGCTGTAGCCGAGCAGGCGTTCGGAGGCGGCGTTGAAGGTCCGGATGGTGCCGGTGGTGTCGGTGCTGATGATGGAGACGCCGGCATTCTCGAGCACGGCTTCCTTGAACGCCGTTTGCTCGGCCAGCTGGCGGTCGCGCTGTTCGATGGTTGCCAGCATGAGGTCGACGCCTTCGGCGAGGCGGCCCACCTCGTCGCGTTGGGCGAATGCGGCGCGTGTGGAGTAATCCCCGGTTTTGCGGACGCGTTCGACGATGGCGGCCAGGTTGAGCAGCGGGCGGGTGAGCGCGCGCTGGAGCAGATGGGTCAGACCGATGCCGGACAAAGCGAGCACGGCAAGCACGAGGGCCAGGATGATGAGCGACTCGTGCAGGCTGCGGCGGAAGGGGGCGATGTCGGCCTCGATCTGGAGGACTGCGATCCACTCGCCTTCGACGACGATGGGGTGGGTGTAGAGCGCGCGGTCGGCGTTGCGCTGGAATCCGGTGGCGTCGTGCCGGGGTGGGAACACTGCTCTCGTGCCGTGGCGGACATAGGAGGCGAAGAGCTGCGGCGGCGTGCCTGCCGGTCCGGTGCGGAAGACGGAGGCGGCCAGGACAAGTTCGCCGGACTCGAGCCGGCGGAGGTGAGCGGCGGCGACATCGGGGGTGTTGAAGTCGAGCGATGCGACTAGGCCGGGCACCATCGTCTCGGCGAGGGATTCGAGGGTGGCGCGGGCGCGGAGGTCGGTGGCCCGGTATTCGAAGACCCACACGGCGACTGCGGCGGTGGTGAGCGCCAGGGCCGTGGCGGCGAAGAGGGCGAGGGCGACCTTGCGTCGGATGGATGCGGTGGGGCTCATTGCGCGGGGCCTCCGATGCGGCACAGGGCGTTTTCGAGGAGACCGGTGGTGGCCTGAAGGTTCTGGGCGGAGAGGGCTGTGGCGTTGAGCTGATAACGGATGTTGTTGCCGATGCGCACCAGTTCGATCACGGCCCCGGTGGGCTCGGGGCGGGACGGCTCCCCGAGGTAGACGGCTGTGAGGATTGGCTTGCCGGCGAGTGCCGCCAGCGCCGCGGCCCTCTCGGCCTCGTTGGCGATTGCGATGAACACCACCTGGCAGTCGAGGAGTTGATCGGGGGTCTCGCCATGGGCGGCAGTCATCCGGCGGCCGTGCAGGGTCTTGCTGGCCAGAAGCTGGTTGAGGGTGGTGCCGAAGGGGTTCGGGCCGAGGACTCCGATGCGCAATGGTGGAGGCGGCGAGGCGCTGGGGCCTGTGTCGGGCCAGACGACGTAGCGGCAGAAGACCGCCAGGTAGTTGGCCACGACGGCGTAGTCCGAAGGGGGCGAGGCGCCTGGGGGCGCCGCAAGAAGCGACGGGCGTGGAAGCACCGCGCCGGCGAGCAGGACGGCGGACAGGACCCAGGCGTGGAGACTGGATGGGCGGCGGTGCATGGGCGGGCGTCAGAACCGCTTTGTCAGCTTCAGCTGGACGCTGCGGGGAACCGAGGCGAGCGCGGAGGCGTAGGCCGCCTTGCGGAACTCGCAATGGCGGCTGTGGATGAGGTTCTGGCCGGTGACGGCGATCTCGATGTTGTCGCCGATCTCCCATGCCACACGGACATCGGCTTCGATGTAGGAGGGGATGAAGTCGAGGTGGTCGACGAAACGCAGCTGGAGATCGGCCTTGCAGTTGCGGCCCAGGTCGAGCGAGGCCCGGGCGTATGCTTGGTTGGCGGGCGTGCTGTGCTTGGTGCGGAGCAGGGCGGCCTCGCCCCCCGGTGCGGCAGCGAGCGCGGTCTGGCAACGGGAGTACCAGGCGGAGATGCGGCAGTTCTTGGCGGCCTGCCAGTCGAGCGTGATCTCGCCGCCGTAGACCTGGCCATGGATCAGGTTCTGGCCGGTGAGGCGTGGCAGGCCGGAGGGCAGAATCTCGCCGTTGGGGGCCTCGGTGATGAGGTCGGTGTAGTCGTTGCAGTAGGCCGAGAGGGTGATGGCGAGCCTATCGCCGAATTGCTCGCGGTAGCCGGCTTCGTAGGCGATGAGCTTCTCGGCACGCGTCTTGGAGTCGGCCAGATAGAAGCCGGAGGCGAGGGGGTAGGATATCGTTTGGAACGATTCGGATTCGCTCGGGGTGCGCACAGCGTGGGAGGCGGCGGCCCAGAGGTGGCGGCTGGCGGAGGGCTGGTAGGTGAACCGGATCCCGGGCTGGAGCTCCCAGCCGGTCATGTCGTTGTGCTCGATCTTGCAGCCGGGCGTGAGAGCGAGCCGATCGGGGATGATGTGGATCTCGTCCTCAACGAAGGTGCTCACAAGGAGGGTGGTGAGCGTCTCCTTGTAGGAGATGAAGACGGGGCTTACGGGAACGTAGTGGCTCCGGCCCAGCCGGCACCCCAGGCCCCAGAGGAGGCTATGGACGGAGCTGGCGGCCCAGTTGTGCTGGAAGTCGAGATCGAGGGTGTGGTGGGAGTAGTCGAAGAACGCGGTGTCTCGCTCCGTGTAGTCGTAGTAGGCTTGGAGCTCGAGGTCCGAGGTTTCCGAGAGCACGTGGCGCAAGCGCCCGAGGGTGTTGGCTCCGCGGTCCGACGTGGCTTCGCCCTTCGTCCGCGTGGTATAGGCGTCGCCCTGCCAGGTCCACTGCGTCTGGCTGGAGCTCGTGTGATCGATACGGAAGCCGGCCTGGCCGAAGTCCCAACGGTCGGCCCCGTCGTTGCCGGTGCTTTCAAGCGGGAACGGCCCCGACTGCCGGTAGAGGCTATACACGCGGTAGGCGGTGTGGTCGTCGACTCGGCCGCCGTAACGGGCGCCGACGGCGATCTCCTGCGGCCAGCCCGCGCTGGTGTAGAGGAGCGAGCCCTGGGTCTCCTGGGCGGTTTTCGAGACGATGTTGACGACGCCGTTCACGGCGTTGGCTCCCCAGTGTGTCGAGCCGGGCCCGCGGATGACCTCGATGCGCTCAAGATCCTCGATCATGGGGTTTTGCGTGTCCCAGTAGGTGAGCGACAGCACCGGCGAATAGACGGAACGCCCGTCGACCATCACGAGCAGTTTTCCGGCGTACTCGCTGTTGAAGCCCCGGGAGGAGATGGCCCAGGAGTTGGCGTCGATCTGCGCAACCATGAAGCCCGGAACCAGACGGAGCGCTTCGGCTACGCTTCGGGCGCCCGAACGGAGAAGGCCCTCGGAGGTGAGGATCGATACGGCGGCGGGGGCTTGTGCGAGCATCACCGGGCGCCGCGTGATGCTCGCGACCTCGATCCGGCCAAGCTCCGCGAGGTCGGGCCAGTCGTCCTCGGCGGCAGCGAATGCGGCTCCCGCCAGAAGCAACGGGAGCAGGTGCCAGACTCGGGGGACGGTTCGGCGCAATGGCATGGGGGCGGAGCCGTCATGGTTATCCAATCCTTGGGATTCCGCCAGTGGTCGGGACGGTTACTGCGGGGCGGTCCGGAGGCGCTGGCTCCAGCCTTGTTTGCGCCGGCAAGAGGAGGTCTGGTGCTGGCATGCCGGATGTGGTATTTCCCGGACACGGCTTCCCGCATGCCGGAGCTTTCGGCTCGCATGGTTGGGGCGGCTTGTCTCAATGCACCGCTCCGATGACCGCCGACCAAATCGCTTCCGCTCTCCCGGCCCGTGCCGTCACTTCGATCGAGGGCCTGCCGTTTCCCGAAATCGCCTCCGGAAAAGTCCGTGAGCTCTTCGACTGTGGCGATGCCATCCTGATGGTGGCCACTGACCGCCTTTCGGCGTTCGACGTCGTCCTGCCCGACGGCATCCCCGGCAAGGGCATCCTGCTCACGCAGATCAGCAACCACTGGTTCAAGCTGACCGAGAAGATTCTCCCGAATCACCTTTTCCCCGACCAGATCGGCGAGATGCAGCGCCGCGGCATTACCGACCGCGACCTGCAGCTGCGCTCGATGATCGTGCGCAAGCTCAAGCCGCTCACCATCGAGTGCGTCGTGCGCGGCTACCTCGTCGGCAGCGGCTGGTCCTCGTACCAGAAGAGCGGCCAGATCTGCGGCATCAAGCTCCCCGCCGGACTGCGCCAGGCGCAGCAGCTCCCCGAGCCGCTCTTCACGCCTACGACCAAGGCCCCGAAGGGCCAGCACGACGAGCCGATCGACGACGCCCAGGGCGAGGCCGCCATCGGCGCCGCGCTGTATCGAAAGGTTAAGGCCGTGAGCCTCGAGCTCTACAAGTTCGGCCGCGACACCGCCGCCAAGGCCGGGATCGTCTTGGCCGACACGAAGTTCGAGTTCGGCACCGATGCGCAGGGCAACCTCTTCCTCATCGACGAAGTCCTCACCCCCGACTCCTCGCGCTACTGGCCGAAGGCCGACTACCGCCTCGATTGCTCGCCGCCGAGCTACGACAAGCAGTTCGTTCGCGACCACCTGCTGGCCATCAAGTGGAACCAGACGCCGCCGGCACCGAAGCTGCCCGCCGATGTGATCAAGGGCACGCAGGACAAGTACCTCGCCGCCTGCCGCGAGCTCCTCGCGCTCTGACTGTGACGCCGCGGGCGCGTGCCCGCGGCATTTCCGCACGCCCCGAATCCGCACCCCATCTGCCATGAGCGATCCGATACCAAACCCGTTCACCAGGGATAATCTTCCCGGGGCCGTATTGAGCGAATGGCAGGCGCTCATCGATACGATGGCCGAGTCCTTCGGCGTCCCGGCGGGCCTGATCACCCGACTGGATCGGGACCGGATCGAGATCCTCCTCTCCAGCGAGACGGAGGGGAATCCCTACACCGCCGGCTATGTCGCCCAGTACCCCCGCTCCGGCTGGTACTGCGAGCATACGCTGACCAAGCCGGCGCTCAATCTCATCCCCGACGCTTCGCGAGACCCGAAGTGGCACGACAACGCCGCGGTGACGAAGCTGGGCATCGTCTCGTACATGGGGATGCCCATCCTGCTCCCCGATGGCGGCGAGTTCGGTACTGTCTGTTTTCTGGACAACAAGGCCAATGCGCACAACGCCCTCCATGTGAAGATGCTCGAACATGTTGTGCGGATGTTCGAGCTCACCCTCCGCCTGCTTCAGGCCGAGATCGAGCTCACCCGCCAACGGGCTGTACTCGGTGAGCTCAGCAGGGTCTTCCCCGTCTGTGGCGACTGCGGCCGGGTGCACAGCGATTCCGGAGAATGGATCGAAGCGGGCGAGTATGCCCGCAACGCACCGGCGGCGTTGCCGGCACCCGGCCGATGCCCGCGGTGCACGGCGCCCAAGCCGGCGCCGCTCCGTTGATCCGGCGGAAGGGGCCGCGGCATGTCGTATTGGGCGGACCGCGCCACCTGCCGGTCGCTGTCCGATGTGCTCTGTTCGGCCCAGAGAGCTGGTGCCACGTCCCCTCGCGACACCCTTTGCTGCCCTCCGGATGCGGATTCGCCCCGCTCCTTTCCGTCCGAACCCATGGCGGAGGGCTTGACACCGGCGAAGCCCGCCGGCCAACTTCCCCCTCTTTTTTCCTTAACACCATGCAACCGACCTATCGTCCGCATAAGAAGAAGCGCGCCCGCAAGATTGGGTTCCGCGCCCGCAATTCCACCCGCGGTGGCCGCAAAGTGCTCTCCGCTCGTCGCGCCAAGGGCCGCAAGCGTCTCACCGTTGTCTGACGCCCCGCAGGGCCGCCTCCGTCTTGGATCGGCGCAGCGGGTTCGCCGCAGCGCCGAGTTTACCGTTGCCCGCGAGAACGGGCGCCGGATCGATGGGGGCTGGTTTCTGCTCTGGGTCCGTAATCGCGGCGACGACCGGCCGGCTCGGCTGGGCGTCGCCGTTTCGCGGGCGGTCGGCGTGGCGGTGGTCCGCAACCGCTGCAAGCGCACAGTGCGCGAGCTCTTCCGCCGCCATCAGCACGAGATCCCGCCCGGCCTCGACCTCATCGTGTCGGCTCGCCCGTCCATGACCAGGACCGATCCGGGCGAGTTCGAAAAACGTTTCCTGAAAACCCTCCGCAGACTTGCCGGCGAACCCTCAGTCCAGCAGTGAGCGCCACGCTACGTCTTGGCGCCGGCTCGGCCGGACGCTCTGGCATGTCCCGCGGTGTGTCGCCGCTGGTGCGGTGAGGGGTTACCAACTGGCGATCTCGCCGGTGCTGCCGTTGCTGTTCGGTCCGAACAGCGGTTGCCGTTTCTACCCGACGTGCTCGCACTACGCCGTCGAAGCACTCCATCGGCACGGCCTGCTCGCCGGGCTCTGGCTGGCATGCCGCCGGCTACTGCGCTGCCATCCGCTCCATCCGGGCGGCGAGGACCCTGTCCCCGATACTTTCCACTGGTTGCCGCGTTCCGCGCGAGCCGCCGCTCCCTACGCAATCACTTCCCGGCGGTCTCCCCGCCTGCATGGCTAAATGGACAAGAAGAACACCATCATCGGAGTTGCCCTGCTGATCGCGGCCTTTGCCGCGTTTTGGCTCAGCGCCAGGAATCAGCCGAAGCATTCTCCCGCGGCGGCTCAGCCCGCGGTCGCGCCCGCCACCGTGCAGGCGCCCGCCGCTCCGACGGCTGCCGGTTCGCCGGCGGCTCCGGTTTCCGGCGCCACTCAGCCGACTCCGGCCCCTGTCTCGTACGCGTCCAGTAACGGCTTGTACGATCTGCCGACTGCGCTCCCCGCAGAGGCGCAGGTCGTCACGCTCGCCAACGGTACGATCGAGGTCTTCTTCAGCGATTTCGGCGGCGCGATCCGCGATGTCGCCTTTCTCAAGCACCAGGCGGTCAAGGGCCAGCCGGCTCCGTACGTCTTCAACGCAGCCCATGCCGCGCCGATCCTCTCGTTCACCGGCGTGCCCGGACTCGATGCCTCCGCGAAATGGGAACTCGTTGAGAAGGCGGCCGACCACGTGACCTTCCGCGCCGTCGCCGACGGCCACCTCGAGATCACCCGCACCTTCACGCTGCCGCAGCCCGGCCAGCCCGGCGACCCCTATCGGCTCCAGGTTTCCACCACGCTGCGCAACGTCTCCGATTCCGCCATCGCCGCCCAGCGCCTCTCGCTCAACCTCGGCACCGCCACCCTCGTCGACAAGAACGACACGGGCCTCTATCTCAACGCCGCTGCCTGGGACGGCGACTCCACGACCTACATCGGTCGCGACAAGCTCACCGGCGGCTCCGGCCTGTTCGGTATCGGTGCCAGCGATCCCAAGCGCTATGTTGAGCACACGGGCACGATCGTCTGGGGCGCGGTGAAGAACCAGTTTTTCGCCTCCATCTTCACTCCCGACCAGCCCGGAACCGGACTTGTCGCCCGTCGCGTGAAGGTCCGTTCCGACCTGCCCGATGTCGCCTCCGCCGCCTTCGGTATCACCAGCGACTTCAACTTCGACGTCCCCCGCCTCGAGCCCGGCGCCAGCGCCACCCTCGGCGGCAAGCTCTACGTCGGCCCGAAGGAGTACTCGCGCCTCAAGGAGTTCGAGAAGCGCGAGGAGAAGGCGATGCAGTTCGACGCCTATTTCTTCAACAAGATCTTCCTCGCCCACTATGTCGCGCCGTTCCTGATCTGGATTCTCTCCGCCTTCCACGGCGTCCTTGGCAATTGGGGCTGGGCCATCCTCTTCGCCACGCTGCTCCTCAAGGTCGTCACCCTGCCGCTCACGCTCAGCGCCGCGAAGTCCTCCAAGCGCATGGCCAAGATCCAGCCGCGCCTGAAGGAGCTCAACGAGAAGTACGCCGACAATCCGCAGAAGAAGCAGAAGGCCACCCTCGAGCTCTTCAAGGAGGCCAAGGTCAACCCCGTCGGCGGCTGCCTTCCGATCCTCATCACGATGCCGTTCTTCGTCGGCTTCTACGTGATGCTCTCGACTTCCTCCGATCTGCGCTTCGCCGAGTGGTTCTGGATCAAGGACCTCGCCGCGCCCGACACCATCGGCCACATCCCGCTGTTCGGCATGCAGCTTCCGATCAACGTCATGCCGCTGCTCATGGGCATCTCCTCCATCGTCCAGATGCAGCTCATGCCCACGCCGTCGATGGACAATGCGCAGGCGAAGATGATGAAGTTCATGCCGCTGCTGTTCGTGCTCTTCTGCTACAACTTCGGTTCCGGTCTCGCCCTCTACTGGACGATCTCCAACATCTTCACCATCGGCCAGCAGATCATCATCAACCGCATGCCCGACCACGATCCGCTGCCCGCCGGTCCCGGCGTCAAGAACGTCACCCCCGCCGGCAAGCGTCCGAAGCAGAAATAAGCATCGCCGAGGACCCTATTTCTCCGCTCAACTGTTTCCCTCACTCTCACCCCAAACCCTCTCTCACCATGTCAGGCCATAGCAAGTGGGCTACAATCAAGCGCGCCAAAGGCGCGGCCGATGCCAAGCGCGGCAAGGTCTTCAGCACGATCGGCAAGGAAATCAGCATCGCCGCGCGCTCCGGCGGCGGCGACCCCAACTCCAACGCCCGCCTTCGCACCATCCTGCTGAAGGCCCGCGAGGCCAACATGCCCAATGACAACATTGATCGCGCGATCAAGAAGGGCACTGGCGAACTCGCCGGCACGGTCATCGAGCAGATGACCTACGAGGGCTACGGCCCCGTTGGAGCCGGCCTCATCATCGAGGTCACCACCGACAACAAGAATCGCGCCGCCTCCGAGGTGCGCTCGGTCTTCACCCGCTACGCTGGCAATATGGCCCAGTCCGGCGCCGTGTCGTTCCAGTTCACCCACTGCGGCCAGTTCCTCATCGGCAAGGACAAGACCACCGAGGATAAGCTCATGGAGATCGCCCTCGACGCCGGCGCCGACGATGTGCGCACCTCCGACGAAGGCTTCGAGGTCATCTGCCCGGTCAATGTTTACTACACCTTGTCCGGTGTGCTCGAGAAGGCCGGCATCAAGCCCGACTCCAGCGAGATCGTCTATCTGCCCAAGGTCCCGCTCGTCGTGAGCGAGGCCGACGCGGGCAAGGTGCAGACGCTCATCGACGCCCTCGAGGAACTCGAGGACGTGCAGCACGTCTTCTCCAGCCACGAGATCGCCGGCTGAACGCCGCGCAACGTCACCGTTTTCCCAGGCCGTGTGGAGAAATCCCCGCGGCCTTTTTGCACCCGTCTCTCGGGCTGGCCCTGGTGCGCACGAGCCGCCCCGGCCGTGCGAGAACGCGATGAACGCGTAGGGCGTGTTGCACGTCTCGGTTGTGGCGCAGGCCTCCGTGACTGTGCTATCGGATCTCGCCGGCACGGAGGCCTGCGCCACGATGAGTGCGCTTGCCACCGCCTCTTCTCGTAGGGGCGCTGTCTTGCAGCGCCCTGTCCGGGGATCGCGTCACCCCTGTTTCGCTACGAATCCGCAGGCGTGGTGCCAGAGCGTGCGCGACAGCTCCGAAGAGAACGGATTCGGCCGGCAGAAATCCGGCAGCCAGTCCGACCCCGGCACGAGCTCCTGGTAGAAACCCTCGCCGAGCCCGAGCTCGTCGATCAACGCCACCAGCTCCTCGTACTCCGCATGGCTCAGCGCGTCCTTCGGCGCTGGCCGCCCCGCAAGCGCCGCGATGGGCGTGTACTGCGTCATGATCGAGGGCAGGGCGCGGGCGGCGAGATGCGCGGTGAACCAGGTGAGCACCGCTCGGCTGTCGGCGAGCTGCCCCGGCAGCACCAGGTGCCGCATGATCACGCCGCGGCGCAGCAGCCCGTCGCTGTCGTATTCGAGCGGGCTGTGCTCGGCCATTGCCAGGATCGCCGCCGTGGCGACCTCCGGATAGTCGGGCGCCGCGAAATACGTCCGGGCTGTCTCACGGTTCAGCGTCTTGAGATCCGGCAGCCACACGTCGACGGTGCCGCGCAGTGCCGCGACCATCTCCACGCGTTCGTAGCCCGAGCAGTTCCAGAGCACGGGCAACGTCAGCCCCGCAGCTCGTGCGGCGGCGATTCCCTCGACGATCCCGGGGATGAACTGTGTGCCGGTCACCAGGTTGATGTTCGCCGCGCCGGCCGCCTGCAGCGCCAGGCAGATCTCGGCGAACTCCGCGGTGCCGACATCGCGCCCGAGTCCCTGCTGCGAGATCTGGTAGTTCTGGCAGAACGCGCACCGCAGCGTGCAGCCCGAGAAGAAGAGTGTGCCTGAGCCGCGGTTACCGACCAGCGGCGGCTCCTCTCCGAAATGCACCGACGCCAGCGCGAGCCGCATCCGGCTGCCCTGACCGCAGAACCCCGCTGCGCCCGACTCGCGTCGCGCATTGCATAGCCGCGGGCAGAGCCGGCACGGCTCGTAGGCGAGCGGCTCGGGAGCTGAAGCGGTGGCGGTGGATTGGTCGGACATGCGGCGGTGGATCGGGCCCAACAGACGAGGGCAAAACCGCGTCGGGTTCAATGGACTTGTCCTCGCCTGGAAAACGCGGGTTGGATGAACCTGGAGCGGCGGAGGGCGCCGCTTTGTCAGCGCCGCAGCCGAGAGCGCCAATCCAGTCTGTGCCGCATGTCGGTGGTGCCGTTGGCCGTGAGGTGGGCCGCATGCTTGCCCCCGGGCGCCTCGCCGCCCATCTTCCGCCCCCGCCGCCATCGGCATCCACGGATCATGACCTCGTACTCCCGCCCGCTGCCCGATCTCACCAAGCGCGACTGGTCGTCGCTCCGCGACGATTTCCCGATCCTGAATCAGCAGGTGAACGGCAAGCCGCTGGTCTATTTCGATAGCGGCGCCTCCGCGCAGCGGCCCGTGCAGGTCATCGAGGCGATCACCCGCTACTACGAGCACGACCACGCCAACGTCCACCGCGGCACCCATGCGCTCAGCGAGCGCGCCACGACTGCCTTCGAGGCTGCGCGCGACCGCGCCGCGAGATTTTTCAACGCCTCCCGCCGCGAGGAGATCGTCTTCACCCGCGGCGCCACCGAGGGCTTCAATCTCCTCGCCCGCGCTTGGGGGGATGCCCACATCGGCGAGGGCGACACCATCCTCCTCACCGAGGCCGAGCACCACAGCAACCTCGTGCCCTGGCAGATGCTCGCCGAGCGCCGCAAGGCCCGCATCGCCTACGTCCCCGTGAACGGCTTCGAGGGGAAACTCGATGCTGACGCGCTCGATCGCCTCCTCACGCCCGACGTGAAGCTGTTCTCCTTCGTCCACGTCTCGAACGTCTTCGGCGCCGTCAACCCCGTCGCCGATTTCTGCCGACGCGCCCGCGCCAAGGGCGTGACCACCATCGTTGACGCCGCGCAGAGTGCCGGACACATGCCCGTCGACGTGCAGGCGATCGGTTGCGATTTCCTCGTCTGCTCCGGCCACAAGATGCTCGGGCCCACCGGCAGCGGCGTGCTCTACGGCCGCTACGAGAAGCTCCTGGAAACGCCGCCATTCCACGGCGGCGGCGAGATGATCGACGTCGTCCGCTACGAGGGTAGCACTTACCGCCTGCCGCCCGGCCGTTTCGAGGCCGGCACGCCCTCGATTGCCGAGGCGATCGGCCTCTACGTCGCCATGGACTACCTCGACGCCGTCGGCCGCGAGCGCATCCACCAGCACGATGCCGAGCTGGTCGCCCTCGCCCGCAAGGGCCTCGCGTCGCTGCCCGGAGTGCGGCTGCTCGGTCCCGCGCAGGGCGGAACGGGGCTCGTGACCTTCGTCATCGACGGCATCGCCGCGTACGACTTGGCGACGTTTCTCGACGGTCGCGGCATCGCCATCCGCAGCGGCCATCACTGCACGATGCCGCTGCACCACAAGCTGGGGCTCACCGCCTCGGCCCGCGCCAGTTTCCACCTCTACAACACGTCAGCCGAGGTCGAGCGCTTCCTCGAAGCCACGGCTGCCGCGATCAAGTTCTTCGGCGCCTGAGAGCGGCGTGCGTGGCTGGCGCAGCGTTGGAGCGTGATTTCGGGCGGGCCGACGTCGCTCCGGTCTCGGCTGGCTATTCGTCGTGAGATATTCAACATTTCCCGCACCCCGCACTCTATGCGCACGCTACTACTCTGCCTTCTGCCCCTCGCCGCCGGTCTGCCCCTGTTCGCCGTGGACAACGGCGATAGTCTCGAGGCGGTGCTCGAGGAAAAGGGCGAGCCACGGAGCAAGCTTGAGCGTGGCAACACGACCATGCTCACCTACGACGACACCACGATTCGCCTCGTCGATGGCAAGGTCGTCTCCCAGACGGGGGCGACGTCCGACTACGCCACATCGTCGGCGCCGCGTAGCCGCTCGGCGGCCAGCTCTCGCTCCACCTCGGGCCCGGGGCTGAACGGCGAGTGGACGACCGACTACCAGTCGGCGATGAACGCGGCGAGCGGTTCCGGCCGCGAGACGCTGTTGTTCTTCACCGGCTCCGACTGGTGCGGCTGGTGCAAGCGGCTCGAGGCCGAGGTCCTGGATACCGAGGAGTTCAAGACCTACGCCAGCGGCAACCTCGTGCTGGTGAAACTGGACTTCCCTCGTCGCATCGCGCAGTCGGAGTTCACCAAGCGGCGCAATCGCGAGCTGGAGCAGAAGTACAGCATCGGGGGATATCCCGCGATCGTCGTGCTCAACGACTCCGGCGAGGAGGTCGGCCGACTCGGCTATCAGCCCGGCGGCCCCGGCCCCTTCATCAAGAAGCTGCGGAAGATGTGACCGCGTTGCCGGCCGACAGATCGTGGGGGCGTCGTCTTTCGGCGCCCTTTTCGTTTCGCTCGGCGGCCGTCAGCCGTGCCGTCCGCGCCCGTGGAAACGCGGACCTCCGGCCGGTCCGGGTCGTGGTGCGAACCCCTTGTGGGGCGCGTGCGGTGCACTGTGGCCGGCTGCCCGCAGCGGCGCGTCGCCGAGCAGCGGCTTGATGAAACGCTCGAGCCCGAATCGTTGCAGCGAGGCGCGCACCGCCTCGCGCAGCTCCGGCTTGTACCAGAAGAAGAAGCTGCGCTGCGCTTCCTTCTCCTCGCGTGTCCGAGCCACGGGCACGGGTTGGCCGTCGTACGGGTGCACGCCGGTGGCGTAGATTTCGGTGGATACCGTCATCGGCGTGGGCGTGAAGTCCTGCACCTGCTCGAGTATGAAGCCGAGCTCCTTGGTCTGCACCGCGAGGTCCGCCATGTCCTCCGGCCGCGAGCCGGGGTGCGAGCTAATGAAGTAGGGGACGAGCTGGAGCTGCGGCTGGCCGACCTTCCCCTTGATCCGCTCGAAGCGTTTCAGGAACTCGCGGAAGAGCTCGAAGCTCGGTTTGCGCATGATCTTCAGCACGGCGTCGGACGTGTGCTCGGGTGCGACCTTGAGCCGGCCGGAGACGTGGTGCGCGATCAGCTCCTCCATGTAGCGCTCGTGGCTCGCGGCCACCGCGGGCGACTTCTTCTCGTGGAGGAACAGATCGTAGCGCAGCCCGCTGGTGACGAACGCGTGCTTCACGCCGGGCGTCGCGCGCACCGCGCGGTATACATCGATCAGCGCGGTGTGGTCGGTGTCGAGATTCGGGCACACGTGCGGCCACAGGCAGCTCGGGCGGATGCACGCCTCGCAGATCCGCGGCTCCCGGCCCTTCATCCGGTACATGTTGGCCGAGGGGCCGCCGAGGTCGGTGATCGTGCCGTGGAAATCCGGCATGTGTGTCACCGCGTCGACCTCGCGCAGGATGCTCCCCTGGCTGCGGCTGGCGACGAATTTGCCCTGGTGCGCCGAGATCGTGCAGAACGAGCAGCCGCCGAAGCACCCGCGGTGGAGATTGATCGAGTGCTTGATCATCTCGTACGCCGGGATCGGGCCGCGCTTGCGGTAGCGCGGGTGCGGCAGGCGCGTGAACGGCAGCGCGAAACTGGCGTCGAGCTGCGCCTCCGTCATCGTCGGGAGCGGCGGGTTGACGACCAGCGTTCGCCCTCCGATGTCCTGCAACAGCCGGCGCGCCTTCACGCGGTTCGACTCGGTCTCGACGAGCTTGAAGTTCGCCGCGTAGCGCTTCCGGTCGGCGAGGCACTCCTCGTGCGAGGCGAGCCGCAGGTCCTCCCAGTTGGCGTTCTTCGGCAGCGGCGCGCCCTCGGGCAGGAGCACCGCCGTCTGCGCGATGGTCTTGAGCGAGGCGAACGGCACGCCCTTCTCCAGCAGCCGGAGCATCTCGACCAACGGCAGCTCGCCCATGCCGTACACGAGGAGGTCGGCGCCGCTCTCGGCGAGCACCGACGGGCGGATCGTGTCCGACCAATAGTCGAAATGGGAAACGCGCCGCAGGCTCGCCTCAATGCCGCCGAGCATCACCGGTACGTCGGGCCAGAGCTGCTTGAGGATGCGTGTGTAGGTCGTCACCGCGTAGTCCGGACGGAAGCCGGGCGCGCCGTCGGGCGTGTAGGCGTCGTCGCTGCGGAGGCGGCGGCCCGCGGTGTAGCGGTTGACCATCGAGTCCATGCAACCTGCCGTCACCCCGAAGAAGAGCCGCGGGCGGCCGAGCTTCTTGAAGTCGCGCAGGTCGTCGCGCCAGTTCGGCTGTGGCAGGATGGCAACGCGGAAGCCCTCGCGCTCGATGATGCGGCCGACGACCGCGGTGCCGAACGACGGATGGTCCACGTAGGCGTCGCCGGTGACGAGAATGACGTCGACCTCGTCCCAGCCGCGCGCGTCGAGCTCGTCGCGGGTGGTCGGCAGCCAGCGCGCGGGATTCCAGGTGGGATCGCGCGGATCGGGCTTCGGGTTGTGGGCGGGCGGCGGCACGGCGCGGCCACGTTCGCCGTACGGGGCGTGGCGCGCAAGCGCCGGCTGTTCGCCGACTGAGACCATGTTCCTTCCTTCGCTTCCGCCCTTTGGCTGGAAATTGCGCGCGGGGCGTATCGCGCCGCCTGCCATCGTAGGCAGTGCCGGCTACCGGAGGCGGCTTCGGCAGGTGCTGCGCCGGAGCCGCACGGTGGGGGCAGCAGGCGAGCGGTACGGAATGGTGGCGGGCGCGTCAGCGGCGTTCGCCGCGCAGGAGCAGGACGTCGAGCGCCCAGCGGAGCGCAACGAGGGCCACGAGGAAGAGCGCGCCCCAGCGCACCTCGGTGTGCATGAGTTGGTCGCCCTCAACGAGGAAGACGGCCAGCGCGAGCCCGAAGACGTCGAGCATGCTCCAGCGCCGCCAGGAGAGGAGTCGGCGCCAGGTGCGCCCTGTGGCCTTGCCGCGGCGCTGCTGCCGCCAGAGTTTGAGTTCCAGTGCCCAGGTCGCCAGCGGTGCGATCACGAGGAAAACGGCGGCCACGGTTCCCGCCGTCCACGCTCCGGTGGAGAGCAGCGTGCCGGATAGACTGAGGATGCTGTAGGCGCGGTCGGCGAGCAGCCAGTCGTGGATTTTCAGGAACGGCATCGCCAGCGTGCCCGCGAGCGCGAGCCCGGCCAGCGCGAGCATCCAGCCGCTCAGGCGCGGTGCGGGTGGTGGTTCCGGATCGGCGCGCGCGGCGAGGAGGTTGCCGGTGACGATGCTGAGCATGATCGCGGCGACGAAGAGTGGGATGCCGGCCAGCGGCTTGGCGCCGACGAGAAGCTGCCCCGAGGTGAGCGTGAGGATCAGGCAGACGAGGAAGACATCGAGCATCGACCATTTGCCCAGCCGCTCGACCCAGCCCAGCGCCGCGTGGCCGTGGGGCCCTAGCCGACCGCGTGCACAGAGCGCGGCAAGCACGCCGAGCTTGGCGAAGGGGAAGACGACGGAGAAACCGACGACCAGGACCGCCAGCACGTACAACCCGCTGCTCCACATCATGCGCACGGAGCGGATGAGCGAGTAGGGCTCGGTACCGAGCCCCTTGCGTAGCTCCATGAATGGCAGGACGAGCACGGCCACGTTGCACGCGAACGACGCGCCCAGCATTGTCCCGCCCAGCAGGCAGGTGCGGCGGTCGAGCGCGGTCGTTTCGTTCATTCTGTCGAGCGCAGCGCGCGCGTGCTTCCCCCGCAACCGGGAAGTGCGCCACATGCCCCGGCCGATGCGCGTCTTTCCGCGCTCCAGAGCGGTGCCGCCGCGGAGGCGGGATGAGTCGTGTGGCATGGCGTGCGGTGGGTGTGCATCGCAGAGCGAAATCCTTCGTCGGCTTTGACCGTGGGCAGAGCTCGGGTATGAGCTTGGGCGCGCTCATGCGCCGCTCCCCATGAAACTGCGCTTTTTCGTCCCCGGTCTTCTCATCGTCTTGCTGTGCTGTCTCCGGCTGGCGGGCGCCGAGTTCTCCTTCGGCGAGAAGCCGGTGACGGCGTCGCTCGTGGTCGAGCGCACGGCGCTGGTGCCGGGGCGAACGACGACGGTGGCGCTGCGGCTCGTGCACGCGGCGGGCTGGCACACGTATTGGAGGAACCCCGGCGCGTCGGGGTTGCCGACGACGCTGGAGTGGACGCTGCCGCCGGGCTACGCAGCCGGTGAGATCCGGTGGCCGGCTCCGGAGATCACCGACACGGGCGGGCTGATCACCTACGGCTACGGCGGCGAACAGCTGCTGCTGGTCGACATCGCCGTGCCTGCTGATGCCGCGCCTGGCACGAGCGTGACGCTTCGTGCCAAGGTCGAGTGGCTGATGTGCAAGGAGAGCTGCATGCCCGGCGAGGCGGAGCTGGCGCTCGCGCTGTCGGTCGCGGCCGAGGCGACGGCCGATGCGCAATGGGCGGCGAAGATTGCTGCGGCGCGCGATGCGGTGCCGCAGCCGACGGAGAAGCTCGTGGCGCGCGCGTACCGCGTCGGGCGCGAGCTGACGATCCGCGTCGAGCCGCGCGGCGGCGTGGAGCTGACGGCGCGGACTGTTGCTTTCTTCGCCGACGACGGCGCGGTGGAGGCGCAGGCGTGGCAGCCGGCGCGTGCTACGGATGGCGCGCTGAGTTTTGTGGTGCGGCTGGCGGAGCCGACAGGTCAGCCGAAGGAATTGACGGGGTTGCTCGTTGCCGAGGCCGGCTGGTGGTCCGGCGGGCCGAAGGCGGTAGCGATCCGGATTCCGGTGACGGATGGGCCGGCGCCTGCGCGTGGTGCGGCGCTTCAGCCCGCACCGTCAGGCTCGGTGCTCGACTCCGGTGTGGACACTACGTCGAGCGGTCGCCCTGAAGGGACGACCTACGGACTGGCGGGCATCCTCGCGCTGGCGTTTCTCGGCGGGCTCATCCTGAACCTCATGCCCTGCGTCTTCCCGGTGCTCGGGATCAAGATTCTCGGTTTCGTGCAACAGGCCGGTGCGGACCGCGCGAAGGTGCGCGGACACGGGCTGGCGTTCGCGGCGGGCGTGCTGGCGTCGTTCTGGGTGCTGGCTGGCGTGCTGTTGGCGCTGCGCGCCGGCGGGGCTCAGCTCGGCTGGGGCTACCAGCTGCAGGTGCCCGGCTTCGTGTTTGCGCTGGCGATCGTGATGCTTGTGTTCGCGCTCAGCTTGAGCGGCGTGTTCGAGATCGGCGGCTCGTTGATCGGCGCCGGGGGCGGGCTGCAGGCGAAGAGCGGTTACGCGGGCTCGTTCTTCTCGGGTGTGCTGGCGACGGTGGTGGCGACGCCGTGCTCGGCGCCGTTCCTCGCGCCGGCGCTCGGGGCGGCGCTGGTGCTGCCGGCGGCGCCGGCGCTGGCGGCGTTCACGGCGATCGCGCTCGGGCTGGCGCTCCCGTACCTCGTGCTGTCGTTCGCTCCGGCGCTGGTGAAGGTACTGCCGCGGCCCGGGGCGTGGATGGAGACGTTCAAGCAGTTCATGGCGTTCCCGCTCTACGCCACGGCCGGCTATCTCGTGTACGTGCTGGCCGGGCAGGTCGGCGACGGGCTGCTCGATGTAGTGATCGGGCTGACGCTCGTGGCGATGGCGGTGTGGGTGCTCGGCCGCTGGGCGACAGTGGTGCGCGCTCGGCGCGTGCGCTGGATCGCGCGGCTGGCGGCGCTGGCGCTTTTCGCCGGCGGTGTGGCGCTCGGGCTGCCGCGTGCGAAGGTCGACTGGATTCCGTGGTCGCCGGAGACGGTGGCGAAGCTGCGCGCCGAAGGGCGCATCGTGTTTGTGGATTTCACGGCGCGCTGGTGCGTGACGTGTCAGGCGAACAAGGCCGTGGTCTTCGGCTCGGCCGAGGTGAACGAGACCTTCCGACGCCTCAACGTCGCGAAGGTCCGCGGCGACTGGACCAGCCGTGATCCGCGGATCGCGGCCGAGCTGCAGCGGCATGGTCGAGCCGCGGTGCCGGTGGATCTCGTCTATCTGCCCGGCCGCGCGGAGCCGATCCTGTTGCCCGAGGTGCTCACGCCCGGCGTGGTGCTGGAGGCGGTGCGGCGGAATGAGTGAGCGGACTCAGAACTCATGAAACACATTCTGCGCGTTGCATTGGTTTCAGCCGGCTGTGCGGTCGTTGCCCTTCCATGGTTCGACCCGAAGTCGAGCTTCCTGCTGTGTACAGCGGCTGGTGTGCTGATCTGCTTGTTGGGAGTGCTGTGCCGGGTGAGATAGCCGGCAGTTGTCACGGCATCAACCAAGCGTAGATCATCTGTACGGTGGCGGCGGTGGTGATCGACAGCGAGATGAACCACGAGGACTTCTTTCTGATGGCGAGGCAGATCGAGCCGATGGCAATCGCGATCTGGAAGAGCGAGACGGAGAGGCCCATCTTGTCGTCCTTCGCCTTCTCGGAGATCGCGGCCTTCTCCTTGTCGTAGCGGGCGATCTTGGACTTGAGCGCCTCGGACTGCTTTTCATCGCCAATGCGCACGGCCTGCCCGAGCTCGCTCTTTGCGATGCTCTGCTTGATGGATTTCGACTGGAAGAAGCTCCACTGGTCGGAGGCCTGCGTACTGGTATTACGTCGCCTCGTTGAGGCTGGCCATCGTGTACACTGGGGCGCTACCGGTTTGCGCGTGGCAGCTTCCCGACTCGCTTGAACTGCTGATCCCTGGGCAGCTTGAGGCATTGCAGAGCGATGATATCGGTGGGCAGCAGTTGCGTTACCTGCGGCCGGGACGAGCCGCAGGTAACCTCTACTCGGTCGGGCTGAACGGAATCGACGATGGCGGTTATCCCGAGAAGTGGAAAACGCCGGAGGGCAAGGAGCGCGGCGACTGGTGCTGGGTGCAGCTGCGGGAGTAGCCGCGTCGCGCTTGCCGCGAAAACTCGGTTTGCCGTGGGGCGGGGCGGGCTCTAGCGATTGGGGCATCGTGTCTACCGCCTCGAATCCCTCCGCTCCCATCATCACCGCTCTCCTGCACGGGCCCGACC